>Ga0307291_1000010_pt1 | contig 75097 bp, 64 predicted proteins | sample ER_DNA_148_FD_194474 | JGI IMG/M metagenome (GOLD analysis project Ga0307291, IMG submission 194474) | Bulk soil microbial communities from the East River watershed near Crested Butte, Colorado, United States - ER_DNA_148 | ecosystem: Environmental > Terrestrial > Soil > Floodplain | place: USA...
GGGGCGGCGATAACGACTCCCTGCACGAACAGGTGCTCGACGAAGGCACCGCCGAAGAGGCCAAGAGCATCCTCGAAACCGTCGTCAGCAGCGGCACCGGGACGCATGCCGACATCGGCGCGTCGGGTCAATGGGGCAAGACGGGCACGACGGAGAACAACGGCGACGCCTGGTTCTGCGGGGCGACCGAAGAAGTGACCGCCTGCGTCTGGGTGGGCTATGCCGACACGGTCACCCCGATGACGACCCTCTACAACGGCGGGCCGGTGATGGGCGGCACGTTCCCGGCCCTGATCTGGGCCAGCGTCGTCTCCGCCTGGCAGGACATCAAGGCCGAACGCGCTGCCGAAGCGCCGGGCGAGGAGGCGAGCCGCGCGGCGGGCGGTGCCGCGGACGCCACCGAAGGCGAAGAAGAAAGCTACGCGCCGGTCGAGCCCTCGACCGAATCGCCGGCGCCCGAAGAAGAAGCGGCACCCGCCCCCGAAGCGGCGCCGGAAGTCGAAGCAGCTCCCGAAGCGGCGCCGGAAGCCGCTCCCGAATCCGGCGGCGGTGGCGGCGGGATCACCGCGGGTTAGGCCTCTCGCGGCCGCGGCCGCGAGACGTACGGGCTGCCGGCGAGGCTGAAGCGCCAGGGGCGCTCGGCCGCTTTCGTGATCCCGACCCGCGGCCCGGTGAGGATCCGACCCCTCCACCCGGGCTGGCGCGGCAGCAGGGCGAAGGGGTCGGCGCTGAGATCGGCCCCGTTGACGTCAAGTCCGATCCCGAGGGCGTCGGTCAGCTTCCCCGGCCCCGAGCAGAGCTCGATGTCGGGGCGCTCGCCGCGGCGCTTGCGCATCGCCTCCAGGTCGGCGGTTGGCTCGAGAGCGCGGACCAAGACCGCCGCCGCCTGGCCCTCCGGTTCGGCGACCGCGTTGAGCAAGCTGTGGATGCCGTAGGAGAGATAGACGTAGGCGCGGCCCGGCGGCCCGAAGAGCACCTCGGTGCGCTTGGTCAGGCCGACGTAGGCATGGCAGGCGGGATCGTCGCGCTCGTAGCTCTCGGTCTCGACGATCGTGCCGCCACAGCCGGCGTAGAAGAGGCCGCAGCCGATCAGCTCGCGCGCCACCGTGTGCACCGAGCGGGCGAAGAAGTCGGCGCCGAGACGGGGCTGGGCCTCCGTCGCGGCGCCCCTCACAGCTGTTCCTCGCTCGCCTGCTCTTCGACCGCGGCCAGCGTCTCCCGGGCCAGCCCGATCTGGTGCTCGAGCGGGGCGGATCCCGTACCGCCCTCGATCCGCTTCGACTCCAGCCAGCTCTCCCGTTTCAGGACCCCGTAGAAGGAGCCGTCGAGATGCTCGCTGCGCTCGCGCAGCTCCTCTTCGCTCAGCTCCGAAAGCGAGACCCCACGCTCCACCGCGTCGCGGACCAGTCCACCGACGATCCCGTGCGCCTCGCGGAACGGCACGCCCTTGCGGACCAGCAGGTCGGCCACCTCGGTCGCGGCCAGCATCTCGTCCCCGGAGGCCGCCTCGAGGCGCTCGCGGTCGAAGGCGATCCCGGCGAGCATCCCCTCCAGCGCGTCGAGGCAGGACTCGACCGTCTCGATCGCGTCGAAGAGCGGCTCCTTGTCCTCCTGCATGTCCTTTCCGTAGGTCAGCGGCAGGGCGTGCATGGCGCCGAGCAGGGAGAGGTAGTCGGCGGCGACGCGGGGGCTCTTGGCGCGCAGCAGCTCGGCCGAGTCGGGATTGACCTTCTGCGGCATGATCGACGAGCCCGAGGAGAAGGACTCGTCGAGCTGACAGAAGCCGAACTCGCTGCTCGACCAGATCACGATCTCCGATCCCAGCCGCGAGAGATGCATCGCGCAGATAGCTGCCGCCGAGAGGTAGTCGAGGACGAAGTCGCGGTTGGAGGCGCTGTCGATCGAGTTGGCGCTGACGTAGTCGAAGCCGAGGTCGTCGGCGACGGCGCGACGATCGATCTCCCAGTTGACTCCGGCTAGGGCGCCCGAGCCGAGCGGCATGACGGAGGCGCTGTCGAGGGCGAACTGGAAACGCAGGACGTCGCGGCCGAGCATCCAGAAGTAGGCGAGCAGGTGGTGGCCGAGGTAGACCGGCTGGGCGCGCTGCAGGTGGGTGTAGCCGGGCATCGGCCAGTCGCGGTGCCGTTCGGCGAGCTCGAGCAGGCGCGCCATCGCCGCCCGCGACAGCTCGATCGCCCGCATCGAGTGGGCCTGCACGACCATCGCCACGTCGGTGGCCACCTGGTCGTTGCGCGAGCGGCCGGTGTGGAGCTTGCCCGCGAGCGGGCCGATCGCCTCGCCGAGCAGGCGCTCGATCGCCATGTGGATGTCCTCGTCGGAGGCGGCGAACGAGAAGCCGGCCTTGCCGATCCGCTCCCGCACCTCCTCGAGCCCGGCTTCGATCCGCTTCAGCTCGTCCTCGTCGAGGACGCCGATCCGCTGCAGGCCGCGGGCATGGGCCTGGGACTGATCGATGTCATAGGGGGCCAGGCGCGCGTCGAACTCGATCGAGCGGTTGAGCCGCCAGAAGCGCAGGTCGGGGTCTTTGCGGAAGCGCGACATCAGCGGAGAGATCCGGCCAGAGCCTCGCACACCCGGCCCACCTGCGACTCGGTCATCGCCGGGAAGAAGGGAAGTGCGAGCGAGCGAGCGGAGGCCGCTTCGGCGACGGGGAACTGCCCCTCGCGGTAACCCAGCTCACGCAGGTGCGGGAAGAGGTGGATGCACGGCAGGTAGGCCTTGGAGGCGACGCCGCGCTCGGCGAGGCCGGCGATGGCGGCATCGCGGTTCAGCTCCTCGGCCAGGCGGACGGTGTAGACGAACCAGCTGCGGTGCTCGGCGCCGCGAGCCACCAGCGGCGCCTCGACGCCGTCGATGCCGGCCAGCCCCTCCGCGTAGAGATCCGCCACCGCGCTCCGCCGGGCGAGCATCCGGTCGAGCTTCTCGAGCTGGGCGACGCCGAGCGCCGCCGCGAGGTCGGAGAGACGGTAATTGAAGCCGAGGCCGCCGTGGTCGAGCCAGCCCATGTCGGCGGCGCGCCCCTGGTTGCGCTCGGAGCGCAGACGCTCCGCGGCGGCGGCATCGGGCGGCACGATCATTCCCCCCTCGCCCGTCGTCAGCTGCTTGTTGGCATAGAAGGCGAAGGTGGCGAGGTTGCCCCGCGCCCCGACCTTTCGGCCGTCGCGGTCGACCGCGCCCAGCGCCTCGCAGGCGTCCTCCAGGATTCCCAGCCCGCGACGCGCCGCGATCGCCTCCAGCTCCGGCATCGCAGCCGGAAAGCCGAAGATGTGAACTGGCAGGATCCCGGCGCAGCGCTCGCCGGCCGCCGCCTCCACCGCGGCGGGATCGAGGTTGAGAGTCACCGGGTCGACGTCGCAGAAGACCGGGCGAGCGCCCTCGTAGAGCAGGCAGTTGGCGGAGGCGACAAAGCTGAACGGGCTGGTCAGCACCTCGTCCCCCGATCCCCAGCCAAGCGCCCTCACGCCGAGGTGCAGCGCCGTGGTGCCACTGGAGACGGCCACGGCGTCCTCGACCCCGAGCCAGGCGGCGAGCTCGCGCTCGAAGCGCTCTCCCATCGGACCCAGCGAGAGGCGCCCCGAGCGCAGAACCTCGAGCATGAGCTCCTCCTCCCGCGCGCCTATCTCGGGCTGCGCGAGCGGGATCGATTCGGTCTGCGGCGGGGCAGCCATGGCGGCGCCCAGCCTACTTTCCGTCGCCGTCGCCCCGCGGCTGGAAGGCGTACTCGAGCGAGTCGACCAGCGCCTCCCAGGAGGCCTCGATGATGTTCTCGGAGACGCCGATCGTGCCCCACTCCCGTTCGCCGTCGAAGGAGTCGAGCAGGACGCGGGTGACGGCGCCGGTGCCGTGGCTCTCGTCGAGGATCCGCACCTTGTAGTTGGTCAGCTCGATGTCGGCGAGGTGCGGATAGCGGTCGGCGATCGCGCCGCGCAGGGCGCTGTCGAGGGCGTTGACCGGACCGTTGCCCTCGGCCACGCGGACGTAGCGCTGGCCGTCAACCTTGACCTTGATCGTCGCCTCCGTCTCGACCGCGCCGTCGGCGCGCTTCTCGACCAGCACCTTGAAGCTCTCCAGCTCGAACAGCGGCTCGTAGCTCCCGGCCTCGCGGCGCAGCAGCAGCTCGAAGGAAGCCGGCGCCGCCTCGTAGTGATAGCCGCGGTGCTCCCGCTCCTTCAGCCTCTCGACGGCGCGCGCCGCCTCGGCCTCGCCCAGCTCGAGCTCCGCCCGCGCCGCCTGGCTGCGAATCGTCGCCTTGCCCGACAGCTCCGAGGCGAGGATCTCGCGCTGGTTGCCGACCAGGGCGGGGTCGAGGTGCTCGAAGGTGCGGGCGTCGGCCTCGACGCCGGCCGCGTGCATGCCGGCCTTGTGGGCGAAGGCGTTGCGGCCGACGTAGGGCTGATCCGGGTTCGGCGTCATGTTGCAGAGCTCGTCCAGGTAGTGGCTAGTCTGGGTCAGCAGCGCCAGCTGCTCGGGCGCGACGACCTCGAACCCCATCTTCAGCTGCAGGGCCGGCAGGATCGTCGCCAGGTTGGCATTGCCGCAGCGCTCGCCGTAGCCGTTGACGGTGCCCTGCACGAGCCGCGCCCCCGCTTCCACCGCGGCGAGCGAGTTGGCGACGGCGCAGCCGGCGTCGTCATGGGTGTGGATGCCGACCTCGACCGTGGCGCCGAGCGCGTCGACCACCGCGGCCGTCGCCTCGGACACGAAGCCCGGCAGGCTGCCGCCGTTGGTGTCGCAGAGGGTGACGTTCTCGGCGCCCGCCTCGGCGGCGGCGCGAACGCATTCCAGCGCGTAATCGGGGTCGTCGCGGTAGCCGTCGAAGAAGTGCTCGGCGTCGAAGACGGGCCGCTTGCCCTGGGCGCGGCAGAAGGCGATCGAGTCGGCGATCATCGCCAGGTTCTCCTCGGCGGAGACCTTGATCACCTTCTCGAGGTGCAGTCCCCAGCTCTTGCCGACCAGGCAGACGACCGGGGCGAAGCTGGCGACCAGGACGGCCAGCGCCTCATCGTCCTCGGCGCGGCGGTCGCGGCGGCGGGTCATGCCGAAGGCGGCGATCGTCGCCTGCGCGAGCTCGAGCTCGGCCAGCAGCTCGAAGAGCTCGGCTTCCTTCGGGTTGGAGCTTGGAAAGCCGGCCTCGATCGTCTGTACCCCCAGCCGGTCGAGCGCCTGCACCACCTTCAGCTTCTCGCCGACCGAGAGCGACATGCCGGGCCCCCCCATGCCGTCGCGCAAGGTCGTGTCGTAGAGCTTCACCTGTTGCATCTGATGCCTTTCGGTACGAGGAGTCGAGGAGGGCTCGCGAGCCCGCTTGCGCGCAGCGACGCGCCAGCCGCTAGGCGGCAGGCGTAATTCGCCCGGCCGGCTCGTCGGCCCTCGCCGGTGCCTCGACGAAGTCGAGCCACTCCAGGTACTCCTCGGCCCGCCCGTGCAGGGCGTCCTGGAATTTGGACTGGATCACCCGGGTAATCTCGCCCGGCTCGCCCAGCGGGTGGTCGTCGATCTCCCGCACCGGGACGAGCTCCGCCGCGGTGCCGGTGAGAAAGACCTCCTCGGCGAGGTAGAGCTCGGAGCGGGCGATGTCGCGCTCGACCACGGTGTAGCCGAGATCGCGGGCGATCTGGATCACCGACTTGCGGTTGATCCCGTCGAGGATCGCCGCGACGTGCGGCGGCGTGACGATCTGCCCCTCGCGGACGACGAAGATGTTCTCGCCAGATCCCTCGCAGACGAAGCCCCGCTCGTCGAGCAGCAGGGCCTCCTCGTAGCCGGCGTTCTGCGACTCCGTCTTGGCGAGGATCGAGTTCAGGTACTGCCCCGAGGCCTTCGCGTGCGGGATCAGCCCGGATGAGCCGATGCGCCGCCAGCTCGAGACCTTGGCGCGGATGCCGTGCCGCTGGCCCTCCTCCCCCAGGTAGGCGCCCCAGGGGAATGCCGCGATGACCAGGTCGATTGGCGCGTCGGTCGCGTAGAGGCCGAGGTTGCCGTAGCCGCGGAAGGCAAGCGGCCGGATGTAGCAGGAGCTCAGCTCGTTGCGGCGGATCAGCTCGCGCGTGGCCGCGGCGATCTCCTCGCCGCTGTAGGCGAGCTCGAAGTAGTAGAGCTCGGCCGACTTCGCGAGGCGGTCGAGGTGGTCGCTGTGACGGAAGATCGCCGGTCCGCGCTCGGTCTCGTAGCAGCGGATGCCCTCGAAGACGCCGGTGCCGTAGTGCAGGCCATGGCTGAGCACGTGCGTGGTCGCCTCCTGCCAGGGGACGAACTCCCCGTTCTGCCAGATCAGCTCAGCCGTCTCCATGCCGGGAAAGTATGCCCGATGAGTCAGGGAAGGTCGAGCCGGACGCTCACCGGAGCTCGGCGAGAACGGCCTCGGTGATCTCGATCGTGCCGACTTCGACCTCCGGCGTGGGGCTCTCGGGTACCGGCGCGGGGGCGACGGTGCCGCTGAGCAGATCGGGGGTGCGCAGGCCGCGCTCGAGGACCGCGTCCACGGCCGCCTCGATGCGCTCCGCCTCGTCCGGCCGCCCGAGGCCGTGACGCAGCATCATCGCGGCGCTGAGGAAGGTCGCGAGCGGGTTTGCGACGCCCTTGCCGGAGATGTCGGGGGCCGAGCCGTGGACGGGCTCGAACAGGCCGGGCGCACCGGCCTCGCCGAGGCTGGCCGAGGGCAGCATGCCGAGCGAGCCGGTGAGCATCGCCGACTCGTCGCTGAGGATGTCGCCGAAGAGGTTCTCGGTGACGATCACGTCGAAGTCGGCCGGGCGCGAGACCAGCTGCATCGCCGCGTTGTCGACCAGCAGGTGGTCGAGCTCGACGTCGGGGTAGTCGCCGGCGAGGGCGCTGACCACCTCGCGCCAGAGGCGCGAGGTCTCGAGCACGTTGGCCTTGTCGACCGAGGTGACCCGGGCGCCGCGCCGCGAGCCCTCGCCGCGGCGCCGCGCCGCCTCGAACGCCGCGCGAGCGATGCGCTCGATCTCGGCCGCCGAGTACTCGCAGGTGTCATGAGCGGAGTCGCCCTCGCGGCCGCTGTCGCCGAAGTAGATGCCGCCGGTCAGCTCTCGCACCACCAGGAGGTCGGTGCCGGCGATCCGCTCCTCGCGCAGCGGGCTGGCGCCGACGAGGGCGGGGCTGGGCCTGACCGGCCGCAGGTTCGCGTAGAGCCCCATCCCCTTGCGCAGGCCGAGCAGGCCCTGCTCGGGACGCGGCGCGTCGGGATCCGTCGTGTCCCACTTCGGACCGCCGACCGCGCCGAGCAGCACCGCGTCGGCCTGCCGGCAGGCGGCGAGAACGTCGTCCGTGAGGGCAACGCCGTCGGCGTCAATCGAGCAGCCGCCCATCAGCCGTTCCTCGAAGTGGAACTCGCCCAAAACCTCGAGCAGCCGGCGTGCCGCGGCGACGATCTCGGGGCCGATCCCGTCGCCGGGCAGCAAGACTATGCGGGGCGCCTCGCGCACCGGCGGCACTCTAGACGTGCCGGGACTTAGAGGTCCCTATGCGTCTTCAACCCCCGGCACGTCTAGGCGGTCGCCTCGATGTTGAGCCGGACATAATCGAGGGTCAGGGGCTCGCCCGCCTCTTCGAGCACCGCCTCGATGAAGGGGCGGCGCAGCTCTTCGGGGAGCTGGGCGAGGTGGGGGCCGAGGGTGACCGTGGAGACGAACTCATAGGGCTGCGCCGGCGTCACGGGCTTTGGCTGCAGCCAACAGCGGACGTCGGAGAAGCCGGCATCGAGCAGCCTCTCCTTGGTGGCGTCCGGGGCGGCGAAGTTCCACATCGCGGCCATCCCCTCGAAGTGCGGCGCGAACTGGGGCCGGGCCACCGCCCTGACGATGGCGGTGGCGTAATCCGCGACGTTGCCCTCTCCACCGCACTGGGCGACCAGGCGACCGCCCGGCCGAAGCGCGGCGTGCAGGCGCGAGAAGAGGCGGTCGTGGTCGACGATCCAGTGGAAGGTCGCGGTCGAGAAGACCAGGTCCACGGGGCGCTCGACCTCGAGCTCGGCAAGGTCGGCGACGAGGTAGCCCACCCTGTCTCCCAGTCGCTCCCGTGCCTTCTCGATCATGGCCTCCGAGCCGTCGACCGCCAGCAGCTCCCCCCGCGGCAAGTGCTCGAGCAGCCTCTCGGTCACTTTCCCGGAGCCGCAGCCGGCGTCGATCACGCTCTCGTCCCCGTTCAGCACGAGCCGCCCGAGCACCTCCATCCCCCATTCGAACTGCGGGTCGGAGACGGCGTCGTAGGTCTCGGCGTCCCACTCACGCGGGCCGGTGTTGATCGAGCGGTCCACGGCGGCTCAGAGGGCCGTCGTCACGGGCGCCCGCTCGGCGCCCTGGCCCGCCTCGAACTCGTCGATCGCGGCTGCGTTCTCCAGGGTGATCCCGATGTCGTCGAGACCGTTCAGCAGGCGGTGCTTGACATCGGGCTCGATCTCGAACTCGAAGACGCCGCCGGCACAGGTGACCGTCTGGTCGTCGACGTCGATCCGCGCCTCACCCGCCTCGGCGACGGCGCGGCAGTGCTCCTCGTCGAGGACCACCGGCAGCAGGCCGATCTTGGTGCAGTTGACGTAGAAGATGTCCGCGAACGAAGGCGCCACCACCGCCTCGAAGCCGAAGTCCTCGAGGGCCCAGGGCGCGTGCTCGCGCGAGGAGCCGCAGCCGAAGTTGCGGCCGGCGAGGAGGATCGGGTTGGGCTCGAGCGAGATCTCGCCGGAGCGCAGCCAGTCGTAGAAGAGGAACTCGCCGAAGCCGGTCCGCTCGACCCGCTTGAGGAACTGCTTGGGGATGATCTGGTCGGTGTCGACATCGGCCCTGTCGAGGACCGAGACCCTGCCCTCGATCACGTCTATCGGTCGCATGCTCAGCTCCAGTCCCTGATGTCGACGAAGTGGCCCTCGATCGCGGCCGCCGCCGCCATCCTCGGGCTGACCAGATGGGTGCGCCCGCCCTTGCCCTGGCGCCCCTCGAAGTTGCGATTCGAGGTCGAGGCGCAGCGCTCTCCCTCGATCAGCGTGTCCGGGTTCATCCCCAGGCACATCGAGCAGCCGGCCTCGCGCCACTCGAAGCCGGCCGACCGGAAGACGTCATGCAGGCCCTCCGCTTCGGCGGCCGCCTTGACCTGCTGGGAGCCGGGAACCACCATCGCCCTGACCGAGTTTGCGACCTTGCGGCCGTCGACCATCGCCGCGGCCTCGCGCAAATCCTCGACCCGCGAGTTGGTGCAGGAGCCGATGAAGACCCGTTCGGGCTCGAGCTCGGTGATCGGCGTGCCCGGCTCCAGGCCCATGTAGGCGAGGGCCCGTTCCGCCGATTCGCGATCCGCCGGCGAATCCATCGCCGCCGGGTCGGGCACGGAGTCGGTCACCTCGACGACCATCCCCGGATTGGTGCCCCAGGTGACCATCGGCGAGATGCCGGCCGCGTCGATCTCGACCTCGGTGTCGAAGCTGGCGCCCTCGTCGGTCGGCAGCTGGCTCCAGCGCTCGACCGCGGCGTCGAAGTCCGCCGGCGCCGCCGGACGGCCGCGGACCCACTCGAAGGTGGTCTCGTCAGGGGCGATCATCCCGGCGCGACCGCCGCCCTCGATCGTCATGTTGCAGACGGTCATCCGTCCCGGCATCGAGAGCGACTCGATCGCGGGACCGGCGTACTCGACGGCGTGGCCGACCATGCCGCCGGTGCCGAGGCGGCCGATCGTCGCCAGGATCAGGTCCTTCGGGGTCACGCCCGGCCCCAGCTCGCCCGCGTAGAGGATGCGCATCGTCTTCGGGCGCTTCTGCACCATGCATTGGGTCGCCAGCACGTGCTCGACCTCGGAGGTGCCGATGCCGAACGCCAGCGCGCCGAAGGCGCCGTGGGTGGAGGTGTGGCTGTCGCCGCAGACGATCGTCATCCCCGGCTGGGTGACGCCCAGCTCCGGGCCGATCACGTGGACGATCCCCTGCCGCTCGGAGCCCAGCGAGTAGACCGGGATGCCGAACTCCTCGCAGTTGCGCTCCAAGGTCTCGACCTGGACGCGGGAGAGCCGGTCGGCGATCAGCCGCGCCGCCTTGGTCCCGTCGGTGGGCACGTTGTGGTCGGCGGTGGCCAGAGTCCTGTCCGGGCGGCGCACCGGGCGGCCGGCCAGGCGCAGGCCGTCGAAGGCCTGGGGTGAGGTGACCTCGTGGACCAGGTGCAGGTCTATGTAGAGCAGGCCGTCGGAGACCTCGTGCTCGCTCCAGATCTTGTCGAACATCGTCTTTGGCATGGCTAGCTCCTCCTAAGCCCGGCGGCGATCACGGCGAGGAAGCGCGCCTGTTCCTCGCCTTCGTTCTCGAAGTGATGCGGCAGGTCGGCGTCGAAGGTGACGCTGTCGCCTGCATGAAGCTCGTGGCGGGTGCCGTCGACCACCAGCGCCAGCACGCCGGTCAGCACCACGGCGGTCTCGCGGCTGCCCGGCTCGTGAATCGGCGGGTCGGCGGGCCCACCCGTGGTCGAGCCGACCTTCAGCGTGTGGAGCGACACGTCGGCGCGCTGTCCCGGCAACGGCGGCGTCAGCTCCTCGAAACGGTGGCCGCCGCGCTCATAGCGCCGCCGCTCGCCGGCACGGCTGACCGCGACGTGCTCCCCCTCGTCGAGCCGCAGCAGCTGCGAGAGCGTCAACTCGAGGCCGGCGGCGATCTTCTCGGCCACCGACAGGGTCGGGCTCGTCTCCCCCCGCTCGACCTGCGAGAGCATCGGCGCGCTCACCCCGCTCCGCTCGGCGAGGTCGCGCAGCGACAGCCCCATGGCCTCACGCAGCGCCCGCACCCGGGCGCCGATTCCGCCAGAGCCCCCGCCGCGTCCGGTCGCCTGCCGCTCATCTTTCGCCACAGAGACACTCATTACGCTTGTACGCTATCACATACGGCCCTGACAGGCGGCGCTCAAGGGCCGGGGGTGCGTTCGCCGACAGCCTCCGCGGTGGCCGCCTCGGCCTCGCGGATCGCTGCGCCCTCCAGGGCGTTGGAGAGCGCCCGCACATAGGCGCGCGCCGATGCCTCGAGGATGTCGGTGGCCACACCCTGGCCGGTGGCGAGGCGACCGGCGGCGCGCAGCATCACGCTGACCTCGCCAAGGGCATCCTCCCCCCCGGTCACCGCCTCGACCGTGTACTGGCGCAGCTCGCATTCGGTCCCGGTCGCCTTCTGGATCGCGCGGAAGATCGCGTCGACCGGACCGTCGCCGCTCGACTCCCCCACCGCCTCCTCTCCCGAGGGCAGAGTGACGGTGACTCGCGCCAGCGGCTCACGCCGCGACCCAGCCTCGACCTCGAACCAGGCCAGCTCGTGGGCGTCGGCCCGCTCGCGCATCTCGTCGGAGACGATCGCCTCCAGGTCGAGCGCGGTGACCTGCTTCTTGCGGTCGGCGATCTCCTTGAAGCGCTTGAAGGCCGCGTTGAGGGCGTTGCCCTCGATCTCGAACCCCAGCTGCTCCAGCGCGTCGCGCAGGGCGTGGCGACCCGAGTGCTTGCCCAGCACTATCGAGTTCGACTCGAGGCCGACTTCGGTCGCGTCCATGATCTCGTAGGTGGTGCGCTCCTTCAGCACGCCGTCCTGGTGGATGCCGGACTCGTGGGCGAAGGCGTTGCGGCCGACCACGGCCTTGTTGGGCTGGACGGGGTAGCCGGTGAGGCGCGAGACCATGCGGCTGGTGCGGGCAAGCTCGCGACTGTTGAGGCCGGTCGTCAGCCCGTGCACGTCCTCCCTGGTCTTGACCAGCATCACGATCTCCTCCAGCGAGCAGTTGCCGGCGCGCTCGCCGATCCCGTTGACCGCGCACTCGACCTGGCGGGCGCCGGCCAAAACGCCGGCGTAGGAGTTGGCCACCGCCATGCCGAGGTCGTCGTGACAGTGGACCGAGGTCTCGATCTCGCGCAGCCCCGGGACCAGCTCGTAGAGGCGCCGGAAGTACTCGGCGTACTCCTCGGGCGTCGTGTAGCCGACGGTGTCGGGGATGTTGACGACGGTCGCCCCCTCCTCGACCGCGATCGCGCAGACCTCGGCCGTGAACTCGAGGTCGGCGCGGGTCGCGTCCATCGGCGAGAACTCGACGTCCTCGCAGTAGGAGCGCGCCAGGGCGACGGCGGCCCGGGCCTGGCCCTTGACGTCCTCGCGGTCGGTCTGCAGCTGGTGCTCGATGTGGATGTCGGAGGTCGAGATGAAGGTGTGGATGCGGGGCCGGGCGGCGTCGCGGATCGCCCCCCAGGCGGCATCGATGTCCGCCTTGTGGGTGCGGGCGAGGCCGCAGATGGTCGGTCCCTCGACGCCGCGTGAGATCGCCTCGACCGCCTCGAAGTCGCCGGGCGAGGTGATCGGAAAGCCGGCCTCGATCACGTCGACGCCGAGCCGGGCCAGCTGCTGGGCGATCTCGACCTTCTCCGCCGTGTTCAGCGAGATGCCGGGCGACTGCTCGCCGTCGCGCAGGGTGGTGTCGAAGATGTGGACGCGGTTTGCGTCGGATGCGGGTGCCACGGTGCCTTCCTCCTTCTCCAGCTTTCTCGAATGACCTTGTCTCTCGCGGCTATCGCGCCGCCCAGCGCTATTCCCCCCGAAGGGGGAGGAGAAGGAGTAGCGCGAGGCTGTCAAGCCGGTGCGTCATTCGCGTCCCAGCTTAGCGCACGTCTTGCGAGCTTTCTAAGCTGCGCGGCATGGAGGCCGAGTCGACGCGAGCAGGACAAACGGCGGCGGCTCCGATCGGCGGCGAGGGCATCTCCCGCACGACCTGGCTGGCGCTGCTGGCGATGGGGATCAGCGTCGTCGTCATCGCCAACGACTTCTCGGCGATCAACGTGGCGCTGCCGACGATGGAGGAGGACTTCCACACCAACGTCAACACGATCCAGTGGGTCATCAACGCATACGCACTGACCTTCGGGGTGATGATCGTCACCGGCGGCCGCCTGGCCGACATGTTCGGGCGCCGCCGCGCCTTCTTCCTGGGCACCGCGATCTTCGCCTCGATGTCGGCTTTGGGCGGCGCCGCCCAGACGGAGACCTGGCTGATCTTCAGCCGCGTCGTGATGGGGATCGGCGGAGCGCTGATGTGGCCCTCGATCCTCGGCATGACCTACGAGCTGCTGCCCGACGACAAGGCGGGGCTGGCCGGGGGAATCGTGATCGGCGCCGCCGGCCTCGGCAACGCGATGGGACCGCTGATCGGCGGCGTTCTCACCGACGCGCTCAGCTGGCGCTGGATCTTCTTCCTCAATGTCCCGGTCTCCATTTTCGCCGTCTTCGTCACCTATTCCCTGGTGCGGGTGAAGGAGCCCGACTCCGGAGCCCAGCGGATCGACTACCCCGGCATCGCGGCGATCTCGATCGGCCTCGTCTCGCTCCTCGTCGCCCTCGACCAGGTCGACGACTGGGGCTGGGGCGATCCGAAAGTGATCGGGCTCCTGGTCCTGACCGTGGTCTTCCTGCTCGCCTTCGTGCCAATCGAGCGACGTGCCGCGATGAGCGCCCTGGTGCCGCGGGAGGTGATGCGCAACGAGAGCTTCCGCGCCTCCTGCCTGGCGATCCTCTTCATGTCGGCGACCTTCTTCGCGGCGCTGCTCTACCTGCCGCAGTTCATGGAGAAGCAGCTCGGCTACTCACCGCTGGAGGCCGGCGTCGGCATGCTGCCGTTCCTGGCGACCTTCGCCCTGGTCTCCTTCGTCGCCGGACCGCTCTACGAGCGCCTCGGCGCAAAGCTGCTCGCCACGGTCGGAGCCGGGTGCATCACCGTCGCTCCCTTCGTCTTCTCGCTGGTGGGCGAACGCTCCGGCTACGGCTCGATCGTCGCCGGCATGGTCGTGCTCGGAGTCGGCATCGGCAGCTTCTACCCGACCGCGACCACCGCCGGGGTCACCTCGGTCGACGAATCGCAGACCAGCCTCGCCGGCGGAATCGTCTACATGTTCCAGATCGCCGGCGGCTCGATCGGCCTCGGGCTGACGACCGCGGTCTTCTCCTCGCGGGAATCCTTCGTCGATGGCATCGAGGCCGCCTTCCGACTCGATGCCGGCCTCTCGCTGGTGGGCTTTCTCATCGCCATGTTCTTCGTCGGCGGCCGCATCCGCCGGTCGTAGCGCGCCGATCAGCGCGCTCGGTCGCCCGCGTACGGAGCGCCAGCGCTCCGCCCGCCTGCCCCGCCTCCTACGACCGGCCGATGTACTGCGCGTGCACGGCGTCTGCCCCCGGCCCCTCGATCAGCTTGTCGTTGCCGGGGCCGCCTCTGAGCACGTCGTTGCCCGGCCCGGAGAGGAGCATGTCGTCTCCTTCGCCGCCGAAGAGGGAGTCGTTCCCACGGCCTCCCATGAGGCGGTCATCCCCCTCCCCGCCGATCAGCTTGTCCGGGCCCGAGCCGCCGGACAGCCTGTCGTCGCCCCCACCGGCCCGGATCGTCACCGGGACGGAGACTCGATTCGAGACGCTGATGCGGTCATCCCCCCCGCCTGCATTCACTTCAAAGCCGGCGATCGACGGCGCGTCGCAGACCAGCTCGGTTGACTTTTCATCGGGGTGAGCGCAAACCGAGCCGCCGATTTCCAGCAGCGCCATCGAGTCGATCACGTACTGGCGGCCGCCGGGAGCCAGCCAGATCTTGATCGTGTTCGCTTCATCCCCTCCCGCGAGCAGGACGGTGTAGGTCTGCTGCGCCGCCGTCGCGCTCGCCGGCGCGAGCAGCGCCAGAAGGCCTAGTGAGATGAGCAGGTGCTTCTTCATTGGGTCGTCTCCGCCGCCGAGCAGGTCGGAGCGTCTATTAGGGAAACAGCACTACCTTGCCTACGTTGCGGCGTTCGGCGATGAACCTGTGGGCCGCACCGGCCTGCTCGAAGGGGAAGGCCTCGGCGACGACCGGCTGCAGGCGGCCGGCTTCGAGCTCGGTCATCAAGGGCCCGACCAACCGATCGAGGCCGCCCTCCGTGTCGAGCCACTTGAGCATGTTGAGGCCGAAGATGCCTTTGTTCTCGTTAATCACCATCAGGCTCTTCCACCAGGGCATCGTCGCGAGCGGCATCGCGGCCAGGCTCCTCACCGTCGCCGCGACGTCGCGCCGGCCCTCGTTCGAGTTCTCGGAGATCCCGTACATGACCAGCCGCCCGCCGGGGCGGAGCAACCGGTAGTCCTTGCGGAAGGACGTCGGCCCGAGCGCGTCGAGAATCAGATCGACGCCCTCGCCGCCGGTGATCCGCATCACCTCGGCCTCGAAGTCCAGGGAGCGGTAGTCGATCGCGTGCTCGACGCCCTGCGCCCGGATCGCCTCGTGCTTGGAGGCGGACGCCGTGCCGAAGATCTCGGCACCGGCGTTGCGGGCGATCTGGACGGCGGATATGCCGACGCCGCCGCCGGCGGCGTGGACCAGGACCCGCGTGCCGGCACGCAGGCTGCCCATCACGACCAGGGCGGCGTAGGCGGTGCCGTAGTTGACCGGGAAGGCGGCGCCCTGCTCGTAGCTGTACGCGTCGGGAAGGGGCCAGACCTGGGTCGAGGCAACGCTGACCAGCTCGGCCTGGCCGCCGAAGCGCGTGCCGCCGACGACGCGATCGCCCACCGCAATGCCGCTCACCCCGTCTCCGACCGACTCGACCTGGCCGGCGACCTCGTAGCCGAGGATGCACGGAGGCTTGGGCGCGTCGGGGTAGAGGCCGACGCGAGCGAGCGTGTCGGCGAAGTTGACGCCAGCCGCCTTTACGGCGATCCTCACCTCCCCCGGGCCGACCGGCGGATCGGGCCTGTCCTCGACGCGGAGCACGTCGTACCCACCGGTCCCGCTCAGCACCACCGCCTTCACGAAGGCAGCCTACCGCGGCTCTAGAGATCCACAGAACGGCCGGTGGAGAAGCCGTCGAGCTCGAGGATCTTGGCGATCGTCTCGGCCCGCACCGGCGCGTCGGTGGTCAGCGCCATCACGGCGCGGGCGCCGCCCGGCTCGGCACCGACCGCGGCCGAGATGATGTTGACGCCCTCCTCGCCGAACATCGTCCCCACCCTGCCGATCATTCCCGGCCGGTCGGCGTAGCGGAAGACGGCGAGATGGTCGGCGAAGGGAAGGTAGAAGCTCTCCCCCCACGCAGAGACCAGATAGGGCTCGTTGCGGGGCCCCACGCCGGTCCCGGCGACCTCGACCGCGCCCTCGCCGTCGCCGAGGCGCACGGTGACCAGCTCGGTGAAATCCTCGGATCCGGCCTCCTTGCTCTCAGCAAGGTCGATGCCGCGCTCCTCCGCCATCTGCGGCGCGTTGACGAGGTTGACCGGCTCCTCGGTGTGGCCGGAGAGGATGCCGACGAGGACGGCGATCCCGAGCAGGCGCGTGTCGTAAGCGGCGATCCGGCCGCGGAACTCGACGGAGACGCCGCCGATCGAGCCATCGCCGAGGCCCTGCGCGAGACGGCCGAGCTTTTCGCAGAGGGGTACGAAGGGCGCCAGCGCCTCCATCTCCTCCGGCCTAACCGCCGCGATGTTGACGGCATTGGTGACGACGCCGCCGCTGAGCGCGGCGATCACCTGTTCGGCGGTGACCACTCCGGCGCGGTCCTGCGCCTCGGCGGTGGAGGCCCCCAGGTGCGGGGTGACGACGACGTCCTCGCGAGCGAAGAGGGGATGCTCGGTGAAAGGCTCGGAGGGGAAGACGTCGAGCGCGGCGCCGCCGAGCTTGCCGGACTCGAGCCCGGCCAGCACGGCGTCGAGGTCGACCAGCTCGCCGCGGGCGCAGTTGACGACGCGGGCGCCGTCCTTCATCACGGCGATCGCCTCGGCGTCGATCAGATCGATGGTCTCCGGCGTCTTCGGCACGTGCAGGGTGACGATGTCCGAGCGCCCGAGCAGCTCCTCGAGCTCCTCGGCTCCCTCGACTCCGAGCTCGCGGAAGCGCTCCGCCGAGACGAACTTGTCGAAGGCCACGACCTCCATCTCGAAGCTCTGCGCACGTCTGGCGACCAGCTGGCCGATCCGGCCGAAGCCGATCACGCCGAGCGTCTTGCCGTAGAGCTCCGTGCCCTTGAACTTCGGCCGCTCCCAGGCGCCGCCGATCAGCGAGGCATGAGCGCGCGGCACGTTGCGGCAGAGCGCGAGCATCAGCGCCACGGTGTGCTCGGCGGCGGCGACCGAGTTCGATTCGGGCGCGTTGGCGACGACGATCCCGCGTCGCGTTGCCGCCGGGATGTCGACGTTGTCGACCCCGGTGCCGGCCCGGCCGATCACCTTGAGGCGGTCGGCCCGCTCGATCAGGTCGGGCGTCACCTGCGTGGCGGACCGAACCAGAAGCGCGTCGTAGGAGCCGATCGCGTCGCGCAGCTCCTCGTCGGACATCTCGAGGCCGAGGTCGACCTCGAAGCTCTCGCGCAGCAGATCGACGCCGGAGTCGGCGATCTTCTCCTTGACGAGGACCCTCATCGCGTCACCCCGGGCGCGTTCTCGATCGCCCAATCGATGCAGGCGGTGAGCGCTTCGACGTCGGCGGGCTCGACGGCGGGGAACATGCCCACCCGGAGCTGGTTGCGCCCCAGCTTGCGATAGGGCTCGACGTCGACGATGCCGTTGGCACGCAGGATCGCCGCCAGCTCCATCGCGTCGACGGACTCGGCGAAGTCGACGGTGCCGACCACCAGCGAGCGCTTGGCGGGGTCGGCGACGAACGGGCTGGCGAGCTCCGCCGCCTCGGCCCAGCCGTAGAGGTGCCCCGAGGAAGCGCGGGTGCGCTCGACGCACCAGTCGAGACCGCCGCCGGCGAGCATCCACTCGACCTGATCGGCGAGCAGCAGCAGGGTCGCAAGGGCCGGCGTGTTGTAGGTCTGGTTCTTGCGCGAGTTCTCGACCGCCGTCTGCAGCGAGAGGAAGGCCGGCTGCCAGCGGCCCGCGGCGCCGTCGAGCCGCTCGATCCGCTCCAGGGCCGCCGGGCTTAGCGCCGCCAGCCAGAGGCCGCCGTCGGCACCGAATGCCTTCTGGGGAGCGAAGTAGTAGGCATCGGCCTGCGAAGCGTCGAGCGGCAGGCCACCGGCGGCGGAGGTGCCGTCGATCAGGACCAGCGCCTCGCCGCTGCCCTCGGGCCGGCGCACGTCGACCATGACCCCGGTCGAAGTCTCGTTGTGGGCCCAGGCGATCGCGTCGGCGGCCGGATCGGCAACCGGGTCGGGAGCGTCGCCGGGCTCGGCTTCGACCAGGATCGGCTGCTCGAGGAAGGGTGCGCCAGCCGTCACCTTGGCGAACTTCTGCGAGAACTCGCCGTAGGTGAGGTGGAGGGAGCGCTCGCGCACGAGCCAGGCAGCGGCGGCGTCCCAGAAGGCCGTCGTGCCGCCGTTGCCGAGCACCACCTCATAGCCGCCGGGCAGTCCCAGCAGCTCGCCGAGACCCTGGCGAACGCGCCCGACCAGGTCGCGCACCGGAGCCTGCCGGTGCGACGTGCCCATCAAGCCGGCGCGCCCAGCGAACGCGGCCAGCGCCTCCGGGCGGACCTTGGAAGGCCCGCAGCCGAACCGGCCGTCAGCGGGCTTGAGGTCTGCGGGAATCTGAACGGCGGTGGAGGTGCTCATCGGCGGCGAAGGTTATTGACCCGCGCGGGTGGACCCGGAGATCCCCTGCCGGTGCGGTCGCGTACGATGGCGCCGATGTCAGAGGACGGGAGTCGGGGAGCGGTGAAGGGTGACGGCTACGCCGTCGCCAATCTCTCCGACCTCGGCGAGGGATACGGCTTTCGCAAGATCCGCAAGGGACTCGAGGTGACCGCCTTCGGCGTCAACGCGATCGTCATCCCGCCCTCATATGAGACCGGCCGCCACCTCCACGAGGAGCAGGAGGAGCTGTACTTCCTGCATAGCGGCCGTATCGCGATCGAGTTCGGCGACGGCACCGCTCACGAGCTGGAGCCGGGCGGCCTGGCCAGGGTCGACGCGGCGACGGTCCGCAGGATCCGCAACCTCAGCGACTCCGAGGACGCCGTCTACGTCGTCGTCGGCGGCAAGGACGGCTACGTCGGCCGCGACGGCAAGCTGCCGCCGGGCGAGCAGAGCCGCTTCGGCGACAACGCTCCGCCCGGGGCGTAGCCCTCAGTTAGGAGGAGCGCGGTTGTCCTCCGATCGAATTTAGGTCGCACGCGCTTCGCGCTTAGCGACGATGTTGGTGCGCGGCTTCGCCGCGCGGGAGACAGATTGCATGTCGCGGCCTTCGGCCACATTCGATCGGAGGACAACCACGCTCCTCCCCACGCAAGCTCTTCCTAGACGGCGCGAGCTCCGGACGCAGCGGCTGACCTCTGGTTCAGCTGAAAGCTCACGGCTCTCCTTCAGCTGAGAGGTTGTGAGTTTCGACTGGTAGGCGCTGGGGTGGAAAGCCTTCTAGACGTGACGTGAGGCGGGAGCCCCTTAGAACTCGGTCTCTATCCAGGGCATCATCTTGCGGAGGTCGCCGCCGACCTCCTCTACTTCGTGCGCCGCGCCCTCCTCGCGCATCCGCGAGAGGCTCTCGCCGCCGGCGCGGTTCTCGGCGATCCACTCCCTGGCGAACTCGCCCGACTGGATCTCGCCGAGGATCTGCTTCATCGCCGCCCGCGACTCCTCGCCGATGACGCGCTTGCCGCGGGTCATGTCGCCGTACTCGGCGGTGTTGGAGATCGAGTAGCGCATCCCCTGGATCCCCTTCTCGTACATCAGGTCGGCGATCAGCTTGAGCTCGTGCAGGCACTCGAAGTAGGCGAGGCGCGGGTCGTAACCCGCCTCGACGAGGGTCTCGAAGCCGGCCCGGACCAGCTCCGAGGCGCCGCCGCAGAGGACGGCCTGCTCGCCGAAGAGGTCGGTCTCGCACTCGTCCTTGAAGCTGGTCTCGATGATCGCGGCGCGGCCGCCGCCGATCCCGGCCGCGTAGGCGAGGACCAGATCGTGCGCCTCGCCGGTGGCGTCCTGGTGGACTGCCATCAGGCAGGGGACGCCGCGGCCTTCCTCGTACTGGCGGCGGACCAGGTGGCCAGGGCCCTTGGGGGCGACCATGCCAACGTCGACGCCGGCCGGCGGCACGATCTGCTCGAAGTGGATCGCGAAGCCGTGGGCGAAGAGCAGCAGGTTGCCGGGGGCGATGCCGTCGGCGATCTCCGCCTCCCAGACCTCGGCCTGCCGCTCGTCGGGCAGCAGCACCATGACGGCGTCGCCGCGGCTCGCCGCTTCGGCGATGTCGAGGACCTCGAGGCCGGCGCCTTCGGCCTTGGCGCGGCTGGAGGAGTCGGCGCGCAGGCCGACGACGACGTCGACGCCGGAGTCCTTCAGGTTCAGCGCGTGGGCGTGCCCCTGCGAGCCGTAGCCGAGGATGGCGACGGTCTTGCCCTCGAGCTTCGAGAGGTCGGCGTCCTTGTCGTAGAAGATGTCGTCGGTTTTCATGGCGGATGAGGCTACCTGAGCGCTCTTCGCAGGAGCTTGCCCGAGGGCGTCCGTGGCAGTGCCGCCGCCAGCTCGACCCGCTTCGGCACCTTGAAGCCGGCGAGCGACTCGGCGCAGTGGCGGCGCAGCTCGTCCGGCGTCGCGGCCGAGCCGTCGTGGAGCACCACGACCGCAGTCACCGCCTGCTGCCACTCGGGGTCCTCGCGGCCGACCACGGCGGCGTCGGCGACCTCCGGATGGCGCAGCAGCACCTGCTCGACTTCAGCGGGCACCACGTTCTCGCCGCCGCTGACGATCATGTCGTCGATCCGGTCCTCGACGTAGAGAAAGCCCTCCTCGTCGATGCGGCCGAGGTCGCCGGTGCGCAGCCAGCCGTCGGCGTCGACCCTGCTCGGCGCCACCGTCGGCCCCTGGACGAGGATCTCGCCATCGCGGATGCGCAGGTGCGTGGTCAGCAGCGGTCGTCCCGCCGAGCCGAGCTTGCGCTTGGCCTCGGCCGGGGCGAGCGTCGTCACCTGCGAGCAGGCCTCGGTCAGGCCGTAGGTCTGAACCACGGTGGCGCCACGGGCGATCGCCTCTTCGAGCGGCTCCTCCGGCACGGGCCCCCCTCCGATCAGGATCGCCCGCGGGCCGGAGAGATCGGCACCGGCTTCGAGCAGCCGCATCAGCTGCGTGGTGACCAGCGAGAGGACCGAGATCCCGTCCTCGTCGAGGGATGCGGCGACCCGGTCGATCTCGAAGCCGTCATGCAGCACCGCCGTCGTCCCGTAGATCACCGAGCGCATGACGATGCTGAGCCCGGATATGTGGCTGAGCGGCAGGCAGCAGAGCCAGCGGTCGCTCGGCTCGACGCCGATGTTGAAGCCGGAGCCCACCGCGCTCCAGAGGAAGTTGCCGTAGGTGAGCTCGACCGGCTCCGGGGCGCCGGTGCTGCCGCTGGTCAGGACCCGGCAGCAGGGGGCGTCCATGTCATGCTCGCCCAGCAGCGGCAGGTCGGCCTCGGTCTGGGTCAGCTCGCCGGGGTCGCTGAGGTCGATGGTCGGCTCCTGCTGGTCGATCACGGCGGCCCGCTCGGCCGCGGTCAGCTTCGGGCTGAGCGGCAGCAGCACCGAGCCCACCTTCATCAGGGCGTGGACCAGGACGACCTGCTCGCGGCGCGGCTCCATCGTCAGTGCGGCGACCGAGCGGCGGCGCACCCCGTGCGCCTCCAGCCGCCGCGCCACCCAGGTCGCCTCCGCCTCCAGCTCGGCATAGGTCACCTCGGAGCCGTCCGCGATCAGGGCGATCCGGTCGGGGCAGCTTTGGGATCTCTGGGCGAGCCAGTCGTCGAGCTTCATCGGCGGGATATCGTGCCCATCATGCCCAAACGCCACAAGCAAGCTCCCCCCGAAGAGAACCTCTACGCGCCGATCGAGTGGCGCGCGGTCGCCGAGTACGAGGACATCCGCTACGAGAAGGCGGACGGGATCGCCAAGATCACCATCGACCGGCCCGAGGTGCTGAACGCCTTCCGCCCGCATACGCTGGTCGAGATCTCGGCGGCGCTGGAGCTGGCTCGCGAGGACACCGAGGTCGGCGCGATCATCCTCACCGGCGCCGGAACGAAGGCCTTCTGCTCGGGCGGCGACCAGACGGTCCGCGGCGACAGCGGCTACGTCGCCGAGGGTGCCTCGCTCGGCCGCTTCCACGTCACCGACCTGCAGGTGCAGATGCGGCGCCTGCCGAAGCCGGTCGTTGCGATGGTGGCCGGCTATGCGGTCGGCGGCGGCCATGTCCTGCACGTCTGCTGCGACCTCACGATCGCCGCCGACAACGCCCGCTTCGGGCAGACCGGGCCGCGGGTCGGCTCCTGGGACGGCGGCTTCGGCGCCTCGCTGCTGCGCGACCTGGTCGGGACCAAGAAGGCAAAGGAGTTCTGGCTGCTCTGCCGCCAGTACGACGCCGAGGAGGCGCGCGAGATGGGCCTCTGCAACGCGGTCTTCCCGCTCGACGAGCTGGAGCGTGAGACGGTCGCCTGGTGCCGGGAGATGCTGGCGCTCTCGCCCTTCGCCCTGCGCCTCGTCAAGGCGAGCTTCAACGCCCATGAGGACGGCTACGCGGGAATCCAACAGCTTGCCCATGACGCCAACCTGCTCTTCTACGGCAGCGAGGAGGCTCGCGAGGGGCGCGAAGCGTTCAAGGAAAAACGGCAGCCCGATTTCGGCAAGTTCCCGAGACGCCCATGAGGATCTGGCTGATGGCGGCGCGGCCGCGGACGCTGCCGGCGGCGATCGCGCCTGTGCTGGTCGGCACCGCGGCGGCGGTCGAATGGGTCGGTGCCCTGCCACGTGTCGCCGCCTTCGTCGCCGCCCTCGTCGGCTCGATCTTCATCCAGATCGGCACCAACCTGGAGAACGACTACTCCGACGCCAAGCGGGGCGCCGACAGCGTCGACCGGCTCGGACCGGTCCGCGTCACCTCGGCCGGGCTGGTGACGCCCCAACGGGTTCTCGTCGCCACCTGGGTCGCCTTCGGGGTGGCGATCGCCTGCGGCATCTACCTGACCGCGGTCGCCGGCATCGTGATCCTGCTGATCGGTGCCCTCTCGATCGCCGCCGGCGTCCTCTACACCGGCGGCCCGAGGCCTTACGGCTACGCCGGCCTGGGCGAGGTGTTCGTCTTCCTCTTCTTCGGCCTGGTCGCGGTCAACGGCTCCTACTACGTCCAGGTCGAGCAGCTCGACGCGCTGCCGCTCGGCCTCTCGATCGCGGTGGGCTTCCTCGCCACGGCGATCCTCGTCGTCAACAACGTGCGCGACCTGGGGACCGACCGGAGGGCCGGCAAGAACACCCTCGCGGTGCGGATGGGCCGCTCCAACGCGGTGGCGCTCTACCGGCTGCTGGTCCTGGGCGCCTTCGCCATCCTGCCGATCGCCCTGGTCGCCGGGGGCGGCAGCCTGCTGCCGCTGATCGGCCTGCTCGCGCTGCCGTTGGCGATCAAGCCGCTGCGGGCGATGAGCAACCGCACCGACGGGCCGGCGCTCAACGCGGCGCTCGCCGCCACCGGCGCCCTGCTCGGCGCCTTCAGCCTGCTGGTCTCGCTCGGCCTGCTGATCGCCGCCTGAGGACGAGTCCGCATCCACCGTCGCATGTGACGGCTGGCACGGTTCGAGATGCTGTCGGAGTGCGAATCGCGTCCGTCGAGGTCATTCCCTACGCGCTCCCCTTCCGCGAGCCCTACGTGACGGCCGCCGGCCGGCTCGAACGACGCGAGATGGTGCTGCTGAGGCTGCGTACCGAGGATGGCCTGGTGGGCCTGGGGGAAGCGGTGCCGCTCTCGCTACGGGGAGGGGCCGCTTTGAGTCGCGTCGTCGATGAGCTGCGCTTGCTCGCCGACTACGAGACCCTCGACGAGACGACCCTGGCCGGCGATGCCGAGCTTTCGGCGCCAGCGCGCTGTGCGGCGCTGATCGCCCTCCTGGACCTGCGCGGCAAGCGGGCCGCAGCAGAGGGTAAGGCGGAGGTGGCCCCCGCGACCGCCGTCCGCTGCAACGCGACGCTGGCCGCCGGCGACCCCGCCTCGGTTGTCTCCGCCGCCGAACGCTGGGCCGCTGATGGCTTCTCGACCTTCAAGCTGAAGCTGGGGACCGGCGACGACGTCGCCCAGGTGCGCGCGGTGCGCGAAGCGCTTGGGCCGCGGGCACGGATACGGGTGGACGCCAACGGGGCCTGGGATCTCGAGACGGCGAAGCGGACGCTGGCGGACCTGGACCCCTACGAGGTCGAGCTTGCCGAGCAGCCGGTGGCGACCCTTGAGGAGGCGATGGAGGTCGCGAGGTGGACGTCGATCCCCCTGGCCGGCGACGAGAGCATCGAGAGTCGCGGCGACGCCGAACGCGCCGCTGCGATGGAGGCCTGCCAGCTCACCGGCGTGAAGCTGTCCAAGGTCGGCGGTCCCGAGGCGGCGATCGAGATCGCCGAAGTCCTACCCACCTACCTTTCGAGCGCGCTCGACGGGCCGGTCGGGATCGCCGCCGCGGCACAGGTGGCGGCGACGCTGAGCGAGACGGCGGCCGGCGAAGGACCGGACCTGGCGCACGGCCTGGCCACCCAGCGCCTCTTCGCCGCCACCATCGCCTCGACCGAGTGCGAGCTGCGCGGCGACATGCTGCATGCGCCGCCAGGGCCGGGGCTCGGGGTCGAGATCGACGAGGAGGCGCTCGCCGCCCGGCGTCTCGACACGCCTTGAAGCATTTGGGGGTTCAGGGGCGCCCAAAGCCTACGATCCCTTCCTCCTCGTCTAGGTTCTCGAAGGTGGACCCGACCAACGCGAACACCGCGCTCGCCTCGGCCTTCGCCGAGGAGCTGGCGCGCTGCGGGCTGCGGCACGCCGTCCTCTCCCCCGGCTCGCGCTCGACGCCGCTGGCGCTCGCCCTGTGGCGCCAGGAGGAGATCGAGACGACGGTGATCGTCGACGAGCGCTCCGCCGCCTTCTTCGCGCTCGGCGCCGCACAGGCCAGCGCGGCGCCGGTGGCGATTCTCTGCACCTCGGGCACCGCCGCCGCCAACTACCACCCCGCGGTCTGCGAGGCGGATCACTCGGCGATCCCGCTGCTGGTCCTGACCGCCGACCGGCCACCGGAGCTGCGCGGCATCGGCGCCGGACAGGCGATCGACCAGATCAAGCTCTACGGCTCCTCGGTGCGCTGGTTCTGCGAGGTCGGCACCCATGCGGCCGACGACGACGGCCTGCTGCATTACCGCGCGACCGCCTGTCGCGCCTTTGCCGCGGCGCGCGGCGAGCCCCGCCCGGGCCCTGTGCACCTCAACTTCCCGCTGCGCGAGCCCTTGGCTCCGATCGCCTGGGACGGCGCCGTGACGGCAGCCGATCCGCTCGCCCTGAACGGCCGCGACCCGCGCCCGCTGACGGCCGTGACGCCGATCGACATGGAGCCGTCGCAATTCCTGCTCGACGAGGTCGCCGGGCACATCGCCGAGGCCGACATCGGCGTGATCGTCGCCGGCCGCCAGCTCGACCCCGAGCTGCGCGAGCCGCTCGCCCACCTCGCCCGAGTCGCCGGCTTCCCGATCCTCGCCGAGCCGACCTCGCAGCTGCGCTGCGGCCCACACGACCGCTCCTACGTCGTCACGGCCTATGACCTGCTGCTGCGCGACGAGCGATTCCGCGAGAGCGCCTCGCCGGACCTGGTGCTGCGCTTCGGCGAGATGCCGACCAGCAAGCCGCTGCGCTCCTGGCTTGCGGAATCGGGGGCGGATCAGATCGTCGTCGATGCATTGGGCGACTGGAACGAGCCGAGCCGCAGAGCGGCGGCGCTGCTGCGCGCCGACCCGACCGAGCTGGCGGCGGGCTGGGCGGCACGACTAGGAGAGGGGCGGCCGAGGCCGGCGATGTGGCTCGACGCCGAGCGGGTCGCGCGCACCGCGATCGCCGAAGAGCTGAGTGCCGCCGGCGACCCGACCGAGCCCGGACTGCAGCTCGCCCTCGGCGCCGCCTACGCCCACGGTGAGCTCGTCTACACCGCCTCGAGCATGCCGATCCGCGACCAGGAGGCGTTCCTGCCTTCCACCGGAGTCGACGTGACCTTCCTCGGCAACCGCGGCGCCAACGGCATCGACGGCCTGATTTCCTCGGGGGTCGGTGCCGCCCACGCCACCGGCAGGCCGACGACGATCGTCACCGGCGACCTCGGCCTGCTCCACGACGTCGGCGGCCTCGCCGCCCTGCGCGAGGCTACGGCACCCGTCCGCATCGTCGTCATCGACAACAACGGCGGCGGCATCTTCCACTTCCTTCCCCAGGAGCAGACGCTGGAAGAGAGCGAGTTCGAGGCCCTGCTCGGCACGCCACGGGGCGTCGACGCATCCAAAGCCGCGGCGCTCTTCGGCCTCCCCCACCGCCGCCTCGACTCCCTTGACGAGCTACCCGACGCCCTCGCGGCAGGCACCGGCCTGATCGAGGTAAGGACCGACCGCAAGACCAACACCGCTCTCCACCAACAGCTCACCCAGCGCGTCCAAGCCGCTCTCGCGGACCTGTAAGCGCCGATCGGAAGGCCTACTCAGCGACGAGCGGCAGCAGCGCCTGCAGCTTGACCTCGGTCTCCTCCAGCTCGGCCGCCGGGTCGGAGCCCGCCACCACTCCCACTCCGGCGAAGAGGCGGGCCTCGCGGTCGCGGAGGAGGGCGCTGCGCAGGGCGACGCAGAACTCGCCGTCCTCGGTCGCGTCCATCCAGCCGACCGGGCCGGCGTACCAGCCGCGGTCCATCTGCTCGAGGTCGGCGATAGCGCCCGCCGCCTGTGGCCAGGGCTCGCCGCCGACCGCCGGGGTCGGGTGCAGCATGCCTGCCAGCTCCACGGCCGAGTGCGGTTCGGCCAGCTGGGCGACGATCGGCGTCGCCAGGTGCTGGATGTTGGCCACCTTGACGACCTCCGGCTCCGGCGCCGTCTGCACCCAGACCGAGTGGGGCCGCAGCTTGCGGACGATGCGCTCGGCGACGATCCGCTGCTCGCGCCGGTTCTTGTCGCTGCGCAGGAGCTGCTCGCCGAGGTGGTCGTCGACGGCGGGGTCGGAGCTGCGCCGGGCCGAGCCGGCAAGGGCAACGGTCGAGGCACCGGCCCCCGAGCGGCGGATCAGCAGCTCCGGGCTGGCGCCGAGGAACGCCGCCTCGGGAGTTCCGCGGCAGAAGCAGAAGCAGGTCGGGAACTGCTCGCGCAGGGCGCCGAAGATCGCCGCCGGGTCGTGGGCGGCGGCGGCCTCGACCGTCACCTCGCGCGCCAGCACGACCTTGCTCATCTCGCCGGCGGCGATCCGATCTGTGGCCTCGTCGACGGCGGATTCGAAGTCACCGGGGGGCCGGACGCTGCGAATCTCCGGCCGCCCGGTGGGGTTGGGGTCGAGCAGTGGCAGCGCCTCTGGCCGCAGCGCGGAGATCCGGCTGGCCGCCCGCTCGGCGAGCGCCGCGGCGTCGTCACCGGGCGAAACGACCAGGTTGACCGTGAGGAAGCAGTCGCCCCCCGCCCGGCAGAGCGACAGCTCTGGAAGGGTCAGCGATGCCGGCGAGAAGGAGGACCAGCACGAGGACGCGGCGCCCTCGGCGTCGAAGGCAAACCCTCCCGTCCAGACCGGCCCGGCACCTGAAGGCAGATCGAGGGGCGCGTCGACGACGGCGTCCTCGTTGAGCCGCAGGCATTCCCGGGCCACGTCGTCGAAGCGGTGCTCGCCACGCGAAGACGCCTCGTGGGCGACCCCCAGGGCGGCCAAGGCGAATTCCCGATCCGGCTGCTCCCAGCAGAACCAGTGGTCGGAGGCCAGGCGGGAGGCGAAGGCCGCGGCGCAGGGATCTGCAAGATCAACCGGCGCAGCGACACTGACGAGAGCTCGTTTTTCGCGGGTGAGAGCGCGTTCGACCGCGGGCCGGAGACTTGAGATCAGGTGGTCAGAGACGACCACAGACCGAGGACGCCGTATGGCAGTGATCTGAGCCCGTCATTTTCAGTCAGACCCGCGGGCGATTGCGATCTCGCCAGTGCGGACCATCTCGATCAGGCCGTGGGGGCGGATCATCCGCTCGAAGGCCTCGATCTTGTCGGCCGAGCCGGTCACCTCGATCGTCATCGCGCGCCGCGAGACGTCGATGATCTTCGCCCTGAAGATCTCGGCGAACTGGATGATCTCGGCGCGGCTCTCCACGGCGGCGGAGACTTTGAACATCGCCATCTCGCGGGCCACCGTCTCCTCCGGCTCCATGTCGCGGATTTTCAACACGTTGACGAGCTTGTGCAGCTGCTTGGTCACCTGGTCGATCGGATGAACCGCGCCGTCGAGGGTGAGGGTGATCCGTGAGATGCTCGGATCGTCGGTCGGCCCGACGGCGAGGGTGTCGATGTTGAAGCCGCGCCGCGAGAAGAGGCCGGCGATCCGCGCCAGGACGCCGGGCTTGTTCTCGACCAGGATCGAGAGGATGTGCTTGCGCCCGCTCAGCTGGCCCGGGACGTGCAGATCCTCGAGTTTGACGAGCTGAGGAGTCCCCGCCTCCATCAGGTGACCGCCTTCGGCGCCTCGACCATGTCTCGAGCGGCCTGCCCCGGCGGGATCATCGGGTAGCAGTTCTCCTCCTGGGCGACGCGGACGTCGAGCAGGACCGGGCCGTCGGCCTCCAGCGCTTGCCGCATCGTGGCCTCGAGCTCGTCGGCGTTCTCGCAGCGCATGCCGGTCGCCCCGAAGGCCTCGGCGAGCTTGACCCAGTCGGGGCTGGCGCCCATCTCGACCGAGCTGTAGCGGCGGTCCCAGAAGAGCTCCTGCCACTGGCGGACCATGCCCATGTAGCCGTTGTTCATCAGGAAGACCTTGACCGGGATCCCTTCGGTGACGCAGGTGGCCAGCTCCTGGCAGTTCATGATCAGGCTGCCGTCGCCGGCGAGGCAGACCACATCCTCGTCGGGGCGTGCGACCTTGGCGCCGACCGCCGCGGGCAGGCCGAAGCCCATCGTCCCCAGCCCGCCCGAGTTGATCCAGTTGCGGGGCTGCTCGAAGCCATAGTACTGCGCCGCCCACATCTGGTGCTGGCCGACGTCGGAGGTGAGGACCGCGTTGCCGCCGGTCGCCCGGTGCATCGCCTCGACCATGAACTGGGGCTTGATCTCGCTGCCGTCGCCGGGCTCGTAGCGGAGCGGGTGCTCCTCCTGCCAATCGCGCAGCTGCTTCCACCAGGCGTCGAGTCGACTCGGATCGGTCTGCAGCGCCCGATACTCGCGGTTCAGCTCGGGCAGGACGAGCTTCGCGTCGCCGACGATCGGGATATGAGCGCCGACGTTCTTGGAGATCTCCGCCGGGTCGATGTCGATGTGGACCACTTTCGCCTGCGGGGCGAACTCGGAGAGCTTGCCGGTGATGCGGTCGTCGAAGCGGGCGCCGATCGCGACGATCAGATCGGCGTTGTCCATCGCCCAGTTGGCGGTGACGGTGCCGTGCATGCCGAGCATCCCGAGCCAGTGCTCGCCGGAGGCGGGATAGGCGCCGAGGCCCATCAGCGTCGAGGTGACCGGGAAGCGGTCGGCCGCCGCCAGCTCGCGCAGCTCCTCGGAGGCGTTGGCGTTGACCACGCCGCCGCCGGTGTAGAGGATCGGGCGCCTTGCGTTGGCGAGCGCTTTGGCCGCGATCCGCACCTGTTTGATGTTGCCCTTGCTCATCGGCCTGTAGCCGGCCAGCTCGACCGGCTCGGTGCGCGGCGCGTAGTCGATCTCCGCTCGCGAGAGGTCCTGTGGGATGTCGAGCAGGACCGGCCCGGGTCGTCCGGTCGAGGCGACGTGGAATGCCTCGTGCACGTACTCGGGGATCTGGCGCGGGTCGGTGACCTGGAACGAGTGCTTGACGAAGGGAAGCGTCGCGCCGAGGATGTCAGCCTCCTGGAAGCCATCGGTGCCGATCAGCTCGGTCCGCACCTGACCGGTGACGAAGATCGTCGGCACCGAGTCCATCATCGCGTCGGCGATCGCCGTGACGAGATTGGTGGCGCCCGGACCGGAGGTGGCGAAGGCGACGCCCACCCGGCCGGAGGCCTTGGCGTAGCCCTCGGCGGCGTGACCGCCGCCCTGCTCGTGGCGGACCTGGATGTGGCGGAAGCCGGCGTCGACGAGCGCGTCGTAGGTCGGCAGGTTGGCCCCGCCGGGGATGCCGAAGATGTTCTCCACACCCTCGGCCTTGAGGCTTTCCATCAGCGCGTCGGCGGCTCTCATCGGACCCGCGATGGTACCAGTGGCCCTATGCCCGGCCAGCAGGGGATTTGGCCGGGTTCCAGCGCGTCCGCGGGTCGATCGAGCTCTCGATGACGTTGCCCTTGTGGCGCTCGATCGCGTGGATGATCGACTCGACCAGCTCCTCGCCGAGCAGAGTCGGCTCCAGGCCGAGGTCGAGCAGCTTGGTGTGGATCGCGTTGTAGTAGTGCTCTTCCTTCTCAACCCGCGGGTTGTCGCAGTGCTGGATCTCGACCGTGTAGCCGAGATGCTCGGCGGCGTTCTTGACCAGCTCAGCCAGCTCCAGGACCGAGAACTGCTCGGTGAACTGGTTGAAGACGCGGAACTCCCCCGCCTCGGCCGGATTGGCCGCCGCCAGCTCGACGCAGCTGAGCGTGTCGCGGATGTTGAGGAAGCCGCGCGTCTGCCCGCCCGTCCCGTAGACCGTCAGTGGGTGGCCGATCACCGCCTGCACGCAGAAGCGGTTGAGCACGGTGCCGAAGATCTCGTCGTAGTCGAAGCGCGTCAGCAGCCGCTCGTCGCGGGCGGTCTCCTCGGTCTCTATCCCATAGACGACCCCTTGGTTGAGGTCGGTGGCGCGCAGCCCCCAGGTCCGGCAGGCGAAGTGGATGTTGGTCGAGTCGTGGACCTTCGAGCAGTGGTACAGCGAGCCCGGCAGCTTGGGGAAGGGCAGCGTGTCCTTCCTTCCCTTGTGCTCGATCTCGATGTAGCCCTCCTCGATGTCGATGTTGGGCTGGCCGTACTCGCCCATCGTCCCCAGCTTCACCAGGTGGCACTCGGGGACGTGGTCGCGCAGCGAGAAGAGCAGGTTGAGGTTGCCGATCACGTTCGTGTACTGGGTCTCGACCGCCCGCTCGCGGGACATCATCGAGTAGGGCGCCGAGGGCTGCTCGCCGTAGTGGACGACGACCTCCGGCCGGGTCTCGGCGACCACCTCGTCGAGGAAGTCGCCGTCCTCGACCGAGCCGGCGTAGCGGCGGATCTGCTCGCCGGAGAGCTCGCGCCAGGCGCCGATCCGCTCGTCCAGCTCCCGGATCGGGGTCAGCGAGTCGGTGCCGTTTTCGCTGTGCCAGCGGCGACGGGCGAAGTTGTCGACGACCGCGACCTCGTGCCCGCGGGCCGAGAACCTCAGGGCAGTCGGCCAGCCCAGGTAGCCGTCGCCCCCAAGAATGAGAACGCGCATAGGTCGCGGCAGGGTAACGGAAGGTACGGCCATACCATGCCGCCGGTGAGCGATCTCGAGGCGCGCAACGGCGGTCGGATCGGCCTTGCCGTGCTGGTCGCGATCCTTCTCCTCGGCGTCGGCCTTCGAGTCGACAATGCCTGGGAGGGCCGGGCGCCGGTTTACGACGCGGGCGCCTACGCGCGCATCGCCGAGAACCTGGAGCGCGGCGACGGCTTCACCCTCGGACCGGGGGCCACGCAGCCGGCGAGCAACTACTCGCCCGGGCTGCCGCTGCTGATCGGCGGCCTGTACGAGGTGACTGGCGGCGCCCACGAACGCGCCGCGCGCCTCGTCCTGGCCCTGCTCGGCTCGCTCTCGGTTCTCTTCGCCTACCTGATCGGCCGCCGGCTGTCCGGCCCGCTGGCGGGCCTGGTGGGCGCCGGCGCCGTTGCGATCTATCCGGCCCTGCTCGAGTACCAGGGCATGTTCATGTCGGAGCCGCTGGCCGCGACCCTTCTCTCCGGGGCGCTCCTCTCGATGCTCTGGGCGGCCGACCGCGAGCAAGGGCGCGAGGCGCGGCTCAGGTGGCTGGCTCCGGGCCTGCTGCTCGGGGCGCTGGCTCTGACCCGCCCGGAGTATCTGGCCATCGCGATCCCCATAGCCGTCGCGGTGCTGGCGCGTCGCGGTTGGGACGGATGGCGAGCGGGCATCGTCCAGGCTCTGATCCTGCTCATCGGCGTCGCCGTGATCGTCGCGCCGTGGACCGCTCGCAACGCGATCGCCCTCGACCGCTTCGTGCCCGTCTCGACCGGCGGCGGCCAGGTCCTCTTCGCCGGCTCCTACCTGCCCTCCGGGGGCGACCCGGAACGGGTCGGCGATGAGGTTCTGCAGCGCCATCCGCAGCTGCGCGGGCAGCTGCCCCCCGACCCCCGGTTGGAGCAGATCCTCGCGGCGCTCGCCCGGCAGCGCTTTCCGAGCCTCGAAAGCGACGCGGCGCTCGCCCGCATGGGGCGCGAACGGCTCTTGGACGACGTCAGCGAACGCCCGGTCGAGTACGCCGGCTTCGTCGCGGCGAAGCTGTGGCGGATCTGGGCCCATGGGCCGCGCGACGTGATGCGCGAGCCGCCATGGGAGGTCTTCCACTGGCTGCTGATCGGGCTGGGGCTGGTCGGCCTCGGCATCCTCGCCTGGCGGCGGCGCTGGGAGGCGCTCCTGATCGGAGTGGTCCTCTTCTCCGTGACCGCGACCGGCGCGCTGCTGGTCGCCTCGCCGCGCCGGGCGCTGGTGACGATCCCGGTGGTCGCGCCCCTTGCCGGCGTCGCCACCGCCTGGGCCCTCAGGCCCCGTGCCGAACCGCGGTAGAAGCCGGCGCTGGACGCCCCCAGTCCGGATAGCCTGATCCAGCCTTGAGCGCGATCGGCCACCGGATCCGCACCCTGCCCGACCGCCACGGGAGGTCGACGCTGCTCCTGCTGGCGGCGATCCTGATCCTCGGCTTCGGCCTGCGCGCCTACAGGGTGGTCGAGCCGCTCGGCACTCCCGGCGACGACGCCCATGCCTACTACGCGCTCTCCAAGGCCCTCTACGAGGAAGGCAGCTACGGGGGCCCGGGCTTTCGCGACGCCAGCGACTGGTCGCCGGGCGCGCCGCTGCTCTACGCGGCCGCCTTCTACGCGACCGCAGGCCCGCGGGAAGGCACTGCGCGCATCGTCGAGCTGCTGCTCGGCCTCGCCGCGATCGTCGTCGTCTACCTGCTCGGCCGCAGGCTCGGCGGCGGGCTGGCGGGGCTGATCGCCGCTCTCGGCGCCGCCGCCTACCCCCCTTTCATCCACTCGACCGGGGCCCTCTTCAGCGAGCCCCCGGCGATCTTCACCCTCCCGGCCGCGATCCTCGCCTTCCTCTGGGCGTCAGATCAATCTGCCCCCGAGAGGACCGGCGCGCTGAGATGGCTGGTCCCCGGCTTCCTCTTCGGCCTGACGGCCCTGATCCGCCCCGAGTACCTGCTGGTCGGAGTCGCCTTCGCCCTGCTCGCCGCGCTCCGCCTCGGCCGCGAAGGCGGCTGGCGGCCCGCGCTCGCCGGGGCCGGCTTGCTGCTCGCCGCGCTGCTGGCGCCGATCGTCCCCTGGACGATCCACAACCAGGTAGCCCTCGACCGCACGGTGCCGATCTCGACCGGCGGCGGCAAGGCGCTCTACGTCGGCACCTTCCTGCCGGCGGACGGGGAATACCAGCGGGTCAAGGCGCGGCTCGTGGAGCGCTACCTCCACCGCGACCTGGCGCCGCACTCCGAGGCGCTCGAACGGGTCGACCCGGCTCCCCTCTTCGATCGCGTCGCGGAGCGCTACCCGGACCTGCCGCGCGACTCGGCGCTGGGCAGGATCGGCAAGCAGAACCTCTCCAAGTACCTCGGCGAAGACCCGCTCGGCTATGCCGCGATGACCGCGCGGAAGGTCTGGCGAATGTGGAGTGCCGGCATCGGCGAAGCGATGGGATCGGCCGCGGGACGCGTGCTCCAGCTCCTGATCGTCCTTCTCGGCGTCGCCGGCCTGGCATGGCTCGGGCTGCGGCGGCGCTGGCGGGAGCTGCTCGCCATGGCGACGCCGATCGCCCTGGTCACCGCGGTCGGCGCGGTGTCCCTGGCGGCGCCGCGCCGCAACGAGATCCTGATGACGCTGATCTTTCCGCTGGCCGGGGCGGCACTCGCCTGGCTGGGGGCGGCCATATCCTCCAGCCGCTCATGGTCACCGAGGCAGGCATCTTCCCAGCCGAGCTGACGGCGCTGCGCGCCGCCGGCCTGCTCATGGCCGCGGCGCTCGTCGCCTTCGCTGTCCTCCGCCGCCGGTCGCTGCGCAACGCAGACGTCCTGATCCTGCTCTGCGCGGGCGTCGGCCTCGCGATCGTCTCCGGGACCGAGCTGACCGACAAGCTGCTTTCGGCCTTCTCCTTCGAGAAGGGCAACGGCGGCCGCATCCTCGGCCTCGCCGTCTTCTCGATCTTCGCCCTCTTCCTGCTCGTCCTGCGGGCGCTCTCCCAGGCCTCCCGCAACTCGCGCCAGCTCTCCGCGGTCCTCGAGGGGATCGCCTGGGAGGAGTTCCGGCAAGCCGGCCTGCCGGAGCGCTTCCGCGAGAGGATCGCGATCCTGGTCCCCGCCTACAACGAGGCCGAGAACATCGGCCAGGTCCTCGATCTGATGCCCGGTGAGGTCTGTGGCGTCGAGACGGCGGTGCTCGTCGTCGACGACGGCTCCCGCGACGGCACCGGCGACGTCGCCGCCGAGCACGGGGCCGCCGTGGCGCGCCACGTGATCAACCGCGGCGGCGGCGCGGCGCTGCGCACCGGGTATCGCCTGATGGTCGAGTCGGGCGCCGAGGTGGTGGTCACCCTCGACGCCGACGGCCAGCACCTGCCGGCCGAGATGGAGAGGCTGGTCAAGCCGGTCCTGGACGGCGAGGTCGATGTCGCCCACGGCTCGCGGGTGCTCGGCGAGGCCGACGACAACCACTTCGCCCGCGAGCTCGGCATCGTCTTCTTCAACCGCCTGGTCTCCCTCATCACCCGCACCAGGGTCAGCGACTGCTCGAACGGCTACCGGGCGGTGCGGACCGCCGTCCTGCCGCAGCTCGTCCTGCGGCAGGAGCAGTTCCACACCTCCGAGTTCATGATCGAGGCGATCAAGCGCGGCATTCCGGCCAAGGAGGTGCCGGTGACCGTCGCCAAGCGCCTGCACGGGCACTCCAAGAAGCCGGCCGTCGTCCGCTACGGCCTCGGCTTCGCCAACGCGATCGTCCGCACCTGGCTGCGCTAGCTACCGGACGCCGGGGTGTCTGACGGCGGCCGGGTCGGGCAGGAAGAGATCGGTGCCGCAGCGCGGGCACACCTGGACGTAGAGCTTGACCGCCTTGCCGCAGGTGGGGCACTGCCGTTCCGGTTCGTCCTTGTCGCGGCGGTAGAGGATCACGGCGATCAGGCCCAGCACCGGCAGGACCATGCCGATCAGCAGCCAGAGCCAGAACGAGCTGCCCTTGGCGCGGCCGATGATCGCCGTCGCCAGCCCGAAGAGGAAGGCTAGGAAGAGGTACTCGAATCCCACGGGTCCATTGTCGCGCCCAGCCGCTGCGGGTGCCCGATCGAGCCGACCTCGGCGAGGTCGCGGCGGAAAGGCAGGCTGGCGGTCCAGTCGATCACCGCGCGCGCCTTGCGGGCGACCCCCGGGATCTGGCTCATGTGGTACGTCCGCGCCATCCACCAGGCGGGGAAGCCCCGGAACTTGCGGCCCCCGACCCTGCCCACCGCCTTGTAGCGGCCGAGGTTGACGAAGGAGGCGTTGCCGCGGTACTCGAACGGCCTCGCCGAGCCGACGCCCAGCTCGGCGGCGATGTTGCGCGCCGCGACCGGTCCCTGGCGGACCGCGTGCTGGGCGGTCGGCGGGCAGAGGCCGCCGCGCGGATCGGGGGCCGCGGCGCAGTCGCCGACCGCCCAGATCGAATCGGAGCCGCGCACGCGCAGGAACTCGTCGACCGGGACGCGGCCGCGCTCGTCGAGGCTGAGGTTGAGGCGCCGCAGGCTGGGATGCGGTGCGACCCCGGCCGTCCACACGACCGTCCGGGTCGGCAGGAGCTCGCCGTTGGAGAGCCGGGCCCGCGTCGCGGTCAGCTCCTCCAGCGTCGTCTCGAGGCGGATGTCGATGCCGCGCCCGCGCAGCTGCCGCAGCGCGTAATCGGCAAGGCCGACGTCGATCTCGGGCAGCACGCGCCCGGTCGCCTCGACCAGCACCCAGCGCATCCCGTGCAGGCGGGCACGCGGGTAGCTGTCCATCGCGTCGGCGGCGAAGTCCTGAAGCTCGGCCAGCGCCTCCAGGCCGGCGTAGCCGCCGCCGACGAAGACATAGGTGAGCAGCTCTTCGCGGCGAGCGGGGTCGTCGCTGGCGTTCGCCGCCTCCAACGTTTCCACCACGTGGTTGCGCAGCCAGATCGCGTCGGCGAGGCTCTTGAAGCCGATCGCGTGCTCGGCCAGCCCGGGCACCGGCAGCACGCGCGAGACCGAGCCGAGCGCAAGCAGCAGCTGGTCGTAGGGAAGCTGCTCGCGCTCGCCCTCCCGCGTGCGCAGCTCGACCGTGCGGGCCGCCGGGTCATGGCCGGAGATCGTGCCGAGGCGCAGGTAGGTTCGCTCGAGGATGTCTCGCAGCGGCGTGACCACGTGCCGCGGCTCCAGCGTGCCGGCGGCGGCCTCGGGCAGGAAGGGCGTGTAGAGCAGGAAGTTGACGTCGTTGACGAGGACCAGCCGCGCCGACTGCCGCGGCAGGATGCGCTCCAGCTCCCGCGCCGCCATCGCCCCCCCAAACCCACCTCCGGCGATCACCACGTTCCAGGCCATGGATCCACCGTAGCACTTTGTAACAACTTGTCACAAAGTTTCAGACGGCACTTTCAGACGTCCAACTGCTCCTTGATCAGGCGGTTCACCTCGCCGCCGTCGGCACGGCCCTTGGTCTCCTTCATCACGGCGCCGACGATCGCGCCGATCGCCTTCTGGTTGCCGGAGCGGATCTGCTCGGCGGCCGCGGGATTCGCCTCGACCGCGGCCGCGACGATCGACTCCAGCTCGCCGCTGTCGGAGATCTGGGCGAGGCCCTCGCGCTCGACGATCGCCGCCGGGTCTCCCCCCTCCGCGACCAGCCTCGCCAGCACCTGCTTGCCGCTGCCGTGGGAGATCTTCTTCTCCTGGACCAAGCCGGCGAGCGCCGCCAGAGCCTCGGGGTCCACCTTCGAGCCGGCGGCGCCGTCGCCGCCCTCCTGGCGCAGCGCCGCCGACAGCTCGCCGGTCACCCAGTTGGCGACGACGCGCGCCTCGACTCCGCTCGCCGCCTCCGCGGCGCGCTCGAAGTACTCGGCGGTCTCGGGGTCGGCGACGAGAACGGTTGCCACGTCCTCGGCCAATCCCATCTCCTCGCGGTAGCGCCGCAGTCGCGCCTCCGGCAGCTCCGGCAGCGACTCTCGCGCCTCGCGCAGCATCGCCTCGGTCGGCACCAGCGGCACCAGGTCGGGCTCGGGGAAGTAGCGGTAGTCGTGGGCCTCCTCCTTCGAGCGCAGCGGCGTCAGCGAGCCGTCCTCGGGGTGGAAGTGGAGCGTCTCCTGGACGACGCTCCCCCCCGCCTCGACCAGCGCCCGCTGCCGCGCCAGCTCGGCCTCGATCCCGCGCTCGAGGAAGCGGAAGCTGTTCATGTTCTTCAGCTCGGTCTTCGTGCCGAGGGCCTCGCTGCCGGCCGGCCGGACCGAGACGTTGGCGTCGACCCGCAGGCTGCCCTCCTCCATGTTCACGTCGGAGACGCCGAGCTGGCGCACCGTCGTGCGCAGCAGCCGGGCCCAGCTCGCCGCTTCGGCCGCGCCGCGCAGGTCGGGCTCGGTGACGATCTCGACCAGTGGCGTGCCGCCCCGGTTGAAGTCGACCAGCGAGGCGCCGGAGCCGTGGATACGCCCCGACTCGCCGAGGTGGATCGTCTTCGCCGCGTCCTCCTCGAGGTGGGCGCGGTGAATGCGGATCCCGCCCAGCCTTCCCGCGACCGCCAGCGGCAGGTCGTACTGGCTGATCTGGTAGGCCTTCGGGTTGTCGGGATAGAAGTAGTTCTTGCGGTGGAAGATCGAGCGGGGGGCGACCTCGCACTCCAGCGCCGCGGCGATCTTCAGCGCGTAGCGGATCGCCTCTTCATTCGGCACCGGCAGCACGCCGGGGTGGGCGAGGCAGACCGGGCAGGTGTGGACGTTCGGCTCGTCCCCGAAGGAGAGCTCGCAGCCGCAGAACATCTTCGTCCGGGTCGAGAGCTGCACGTGGATCTCCAGCCCGATCACCGCCTCCAGCTCAGGCATCGGTCTCCCCCGGCTTGGCGTCGAAGCCGATCCCCTGCTCCAGCGCGTAGGCGGCGTCGAGCAGGCGCTGCTCGGCGAAGGCGGGCGCGGCGATCTGAAAGCCGACCGGAAGCCGCGGGCCGCCGCCCTCGGGCTCGGCCAGGCCGGCCGGGATCGAGATCGCCGGGATGCCTGCGAGGCTCATCGGCACGGTGAAGAAGTCGTTCATGTACATCGCCAGGGGGTCGTCGGTCTTCTCCCCGAGCTCGAAGGCGACCGTTGGCGAGGTCGGCGTGACGACGAAGTCGACGGCCTCGAAGGCGGAGGAGAAGTCGGCGGCGATCTTCGTGCGCACCTTCTGCGCGCGCCCGTAGTAGGCCTCGTAGTAGCCGGAGGAGAGGGCGTAGGTGCCGAGCATGATGCGGCGCTTGACCTCGTCGCCGAAGCCCGCCGCCCTGGTCGATTCGTACATCTCGACCACGTCGCCCCCCGCCTCGGCCCGCATCCCGTAGCGGACTCCGTCGTATCGGGCCAGGTTCGACGAGGCCTCGGCGGGGGCGATCACGTAGTAGGCGGAGATCCCGTGCTCGGCATGCGGCAGCGCCACCTCGGCGACCTCGCCGCCCAGCGCCTCGATCCGCTTCAGCGTCGCATCGAAGACCTCGCGGACGCCGCTCTCCATGCCGTCGGCCCCGATGCCGGCGGGAACGCCGAAGCGTAGCCCGTCCAGGTTCTCGCGGTCGGGCAGGCGCGGGGCCTCGGCGACCCCTACCGAGGTCGAGTCGCAGTTGTCGCGCCCCTGCAGGATCGCCAGCAGGAGGGCCGCGTCGCTGACGTCGCGGGTGAGCGGGCCGCACTGGTCCAGCGAGGAGGCGAAGGCGATCATCCCGTAGCGGGAAATCGCTCCGTAGGTCGGCTTCAGCCCGACGATTCCGCAGAGCGACGCGGGCTGGCGGATCGAGCCGCCGGTGTCGGTGCCGATCGCCCACGGCGCCAGCCCCCCCGCCACGGCGGCGGCCGAGCCACCCGACGAGCCGCCGGGAACCCTGGTCCGGTCCCACGGGTTGAGGACAGGGCCGTAGGCCGAGTTCTCGTTCGAGGAGCCCATCGCGAACTCGTCCATGTTGGTCTTGCCGAGAATCGGCGCGCCGGCTTCGATCAGGCTGCGTACCGCGGTTGCCGTGTAGGCGGGCCGGTATCCCTCGAGGATCCTCGACGCCGCGGTGGTCGGCACCCCCTCCGTGCAGAAGATGTCCTTGACGGCGACCGGAGCGATGCTCGGTCGCTCCACCCCGACTCCCGGCGCCGATGAATCCCCGTCGCGCCAGAGGTACGCGTTCAGCCGATCGCCCGCGGCCGCCTCGATCCAGGCGTCGCGGCACTCCTCAGCAGAGAGCTCGCCTGCCGACATCGCGGTGTGGGCCTCGACGGCCGAGAGCCCGAGGACGTCGCCCATCAGGCCTCGGACCGCGGCGAGGGAACGCGGAAGGCGCCGTCGGCCGGGTCCGGCGCCTGCTCCAGGACCACCTCACGCGGCCAGCTGGGCCGCGGCTCGTCCGGACGCAGGACGTTCTCGAGCTCGACGACGTGCGAGGTCGGCGCGACCCCGTCGAGATCCAGCTCCCCGATCCGGTCGACGTGCCCGAGAATCCCGGAAAGCTCTCCAGCCATCTTCTCCACCTCCGTCTCGGAAAGACGAAGGCGAGCCAGCTTGGCGACATGGAGCACCTGCTCGCGTTCGATCATCGGGCGGGATTCTAGGAGGCGACCGAGCCCAAGCCCGCACTGGCCAGTCAGCCAGTTAGAGTCCCGCCACGATGCGGGGAGCGAGAGCAGAGGCCTTCGTCGTCCTGAGCCTGCGGCTGCTGGCGCTCAGCTTCGCCGTCGTAGGCATCCTCTTCATCGCCGTGCCGAGCGGGGTCCTCGACGTCATCTCCGACCTCGGCGAATGGCTCGGCAACGCGAATCGCGCGCCGCACACCCAGGAGGACCTCTGGCTGGCGCTCGCCTTCGCCTACATGGTGGTCATCGCCGGGATCTGCCTCGTCGCCCAGGCCGACGTCGTCCGCTACCGGCCGCTGCTGCTCGTGCTGGCGGCCGGCAAGACCGCGTCGTCGCTCGCCTCGCTGGCCTTCTTCCTGGTCGACGACCGCGTCTTCATCTATCTGCTCAACTTCCTGGTCGACGGCTTTCTCGCGGTGCTGGCGCTCTGGCTATGGTCGCTCAGCGGCCGAGTCGATCGTGCCGACCCCGGCTGACGGCGCGCGCCGGGGCTGTCGACCGCCGAGCAACGCACGCTGAGCGCGATCTGCGAGGCGATGGCCCCCGCGCTCGACGGCCTGCCTGCCGCAGAGCGCGAGGTCGCGGTCTCGGGCCCGGTCGCCGAGTTCCTCACCTCCCTCTCGCCGCGCGTCCTGACCCGGGTCCGGCTCGGGCTGCGCGCCTTCGAGTGGCTCCCCTTCCCCTGGCGCTTCAGCCGGCTCGGCCTGGCCGCCCGCGAGGACTTCCTGGGGCGCATGGAGGGCTCCCGCTTCGGGCTCCACCACGAGCTGCTGCTGATGGCCAAGACCTTCACCACGCTCGGCTACGCGATCGACCCGCGGGTGGAGCGGCGAGTCGGCCTCGAGACGAGCTGCCGAGTCAAGGAAAGCGCGCAGCCCCAGCCGGCCGGGCCTTTGGGCGACCTCGAGCCCACGGGCGAGGGCGAGGAATGCGACGTCGTCGTCGTCGGCTCGGGAGCAGGGGGGGCGGTCGCCGCGGCCACCCTCGCGGAGGCCGGGCTCGACGTGATCGTGCTCGAGGCGGGCGACAGCTACGACCGCGACAGCTACCCGGAAAGCCGACTCGACGCGATCGCAACGCTCTACCGCGACGGCGGCCTGACCGTCGCCGAGGGCCGGCCGCCGATTCCGGTGCCGGTCGCGCGAGCGGTAGGCGGCACCACGGTGATCAACTCGGGCACCTGCTTTCGCGCCCCGGTGCCGGTTCTGGAGCACTGGCGCGATCGCTTCGGCGTCGCCTGGGCTGACCGGCTCGACGCCGACTTCGCCGAGGCCGAGGAGTTTCTCCGCGTCACCCCGCTCGACCCCGAGCGGATGGGCCGCAACGGCCAGCTGGCGATGGAAGGCGCGGCGGCGATCGGTGCCAGCGGCGGCCCGATCGCCCGCAACGCCGGCGACTGCGTCCAGTGCAGCTCCTGCCCCTACGGCTGCCCGATCGACGCCAAGCGGGGAATGCACGTCAGCTACATGCCCCGAGCGGTCGCGGCGGGCGCCCGGCTGCGGACCGGCGTCGATGCCCGCCGAATCCTGGTCGAGGACGGCCGCGCCATCGGCGTCCGCTGCATCGCCGCCGGGTCGGCGGGGCGCAACGGCGGACGGCGCGCCTACACGGTGCGGGCGCGCCGCGCGACGATCGTCGCCGGCGGGGCGCTCGGCACGCCCGAGCTGCTGCTCCGCTCGGGGCTCGGCGGAGACCAGGTCGGGCGCAACCTGCACATCCATCCCGCCTGCTGGGTCGGCGCCCGCTACGCAGAGCAGGTGCGGGGATGGGAGGGCGTGATGCAGAGCTACTACGTCGACCAGTGGAAGGCGGAGCGAATCCTGCTGGAGGCGACGTTCACGCCGCTCCCCTTCGGCGGGGCCTGGCTGCGGGGCGCCGGTCGCGAGCACCAGCAGGCGATCCTGGACTTCGGCCGGATCGGCTCGATCGGGGTCCAGCTGACCGACGAGTCGAGCGGTCGGATCGGGCTGGCCGGCGACGGCTCGATCCGCGCCAGATATCGATTGACCGACGCGGATGCGCGGCGCGTCATCTTCGGCATCGCGCGCGCCGCCGAGATCCACTTCGCCGCCGGGGCGACCGAGGTCTATCCGAACATCGGTCGCGTACCGGTGCTGCGCCCCGGTCAGGTCGCGGAGTTCGAGGCGACCCGCTTCAAGCCCTCCGAGCTGCGACTGGAGGCCTTCCACCCGCAGGGAACGGCGCGGATCGCCACCGACGCCGGCGAGGGAGTGTGCGCCGCGGACGGCTCGGTCAACGGCGTCGCCGGTCTCCACGTGGCCGACGCCTCGCTGTTCCCGACCGCCGTCGGCGTCAACCCGATGATGACCATCATCGCTTTTGCGAAGCAGGTAGCCGCCGGAATCGCCGCAGCGAGACCGGCGGCCTAGAAGTCCCTACTGTCCGGCCGGTGGCGGAGGGGGCGGCGGCGGGCTCTGTGACGGCGGAGGGGGCGGTGGCTGCTGGCCGGAGGCCGGAGGCGGAGGACCGCCGGCCGGGCGGCGCCCGCCCGTGCCGCCGCCACCGGAGAGGCGGTCGGCTGCGTCGCCGAAGGTCGCGCCTTCCTCGCGCATCGCGCTGTAGCCGCCGTAGGCGATCCCGACGGCGGCGAGAAAGCCGAGGAAGATGCCGAGCTTGAGCGTCGCGTCGACCGAGACGCCGCCGAACGAGCCGAAATCGGGCGGGAAGAGGATCCGGAAGAGGATCAGCAGCACGGCGAGGCCGCCGAGCCCAGCGACGATCGCGTTCAACGAGATCGGCGGCTCGAGGTCCGCATCGGTGAGCCGGATCACCGCGACGCCGATCGCCGTGACGATCGCCAGCATGAGGAAGATCGGGATCAGGTCGAGGGCGTCCCAGGCGTTGCCGCCGCTGCCGGAGATCTCGCCCGAGAAGCCCGAGACGCCGGACACCTCGACTCCGAACCAGTCGAAGAACATGAATACGAAGAGGAGGATCGCGGAGACCGCCGAGACCTTCTCTCCGGTGTTCAGCTTGTCAACTTCCATCTGCACATCCCTCCGGGGAGTTGGGGATCGTCGCGGCGACACTACACCCGGGACCGGGCGGCAGCCAGGGTGTTCACGAGCAGCATCGCCCGCGTCATCGGCCCGACCCCGCCGGGCACCGGGGTCAGCGCTCCGGCCCGCTCGCTGACCGAGTCGAAGTCGACGTCACCGACCAGCTTGCCATCGACCCGGTTGGTGCCGACGTCGATCACCACGGCGCCCTCCGCCACCATCTCGCCGCTGACCAGGCCCGGCTGCCCGGCCGCCGCGACCAGGATGTCGGCTTCGCGGCAGATCGCGGCCAGATCGCGCGTCCGCGAGTGGCAGTGGGTCACCGTGGCGTTGGCGGCGAGCAGCAACGCCGCCAGCGGCTTGCCGACGAGAATCGAGCGGCCGATCACCACGGCGCGGGCTCCCTCGACCGCGACGTCGGCCTCGCGCAGCAGCTCCATCACGCCGGCCGGCGTGCAGGGCGCGAGCGCCTCCCGCCGGCCCTGGGCGAGCAGGCCGGCGCTGAGCGGGGTCAGGCCGTCGACGTCCTTGAGCGGATCGATCAGGCCGATCAGCGGGTCCTGGTCGAGATGGCCCGGCAGCGGCAGCTGCAGCAGGATCCCGTGCACGCGGTCGTCCGCGTTGAGCGATTCGATCAGCGCCGCCAGCTCCTCCTGCGAGGCCTCGCCACCCGGCTCGTGGTGGAAGGACTCGATCCCCACCTCGGCCGAGTCCTCGCGCTTCATCCGCACGTAGACGGCGGAGGCCGGGTCGTCGCCGACCAGGATCGTCGCCAGCCCGGGCGGCGATGGGAGCGCCGCCACCTCCTCGCGGACCCGCTCGCGAATCCGCGCGGCGACCGCCTTGCCGTCGATGATGCGGGCCGCCACCGCGCTCACCGCAGCCTGATCGGCGCGTAGTCGGCCATCAGCTTGCGCTCGGAGCCATCGCCGGCGAAGCGGACGACGACAACTCCACCCGGCTCGACCGCGGTGACCACGCCCTCGCCGAAGCTGGCGTGGATGACGTCGTCCCCGGTCCGCAGCTCCAGCGCCGGTCCGGGATCGAGCGGGGTCGGGGAGTCCAGCGTCGAGCCGCCCCAGCTGGTCGCGCCGGCGCCGACCGCGCTCGACCCCCGCTCGGTCAGCTCCTCCGGCAGCTCGTCGACGAAGCGCGAGGGCAGGTTGCGCTCGGCCCGGCCGAAGAGGCGGCGTTCGCGGGTCCAGGTGATGTAGAGGCGCCGGCGGGCGCGGGTGATGCCGACGTAGCAGAGCCGTCGCTCCTCCTCCTCGCCCCCCTCTTCCAGCGCTTTCATGTGCGGGAAGGAGCCGTCCTCGCAACCGACGATGAAGACCGTGTCGTACTCGAGCCCCTTGGCGTTGTGCAGGGTCATCAGCGTGATCGCCGACTCGTCGCGCAGGTCGTCCTGTTGCGTGTAGAGGGAGATCTGCTGCAGGAACTCCTCCAGGGGAGTGGCCTCGCCCTCCCCCTCCAGCTGGCGGTTGGCGTCGAACTCGGCGGCGCCGTCGACCAAGGCCTCCAGGTTCTCCGCCCGCCCCTCGGCCTCGATCGTGCGCTCCGCCGCCAGGGCGTCCAGGTAGCCGGTCTCGCGCAGCGTCGCCTCGAGCAGCTCGGCCACCGGCGCTTCGTCGGCCCGCGCCCGCAGCCCCTCCATCGTCTCGTGGAAGCGCGAGACCGCCTTGATCGCCGCGGCGCCGAGCCCGGGGACCTCCTCGGCGCGCCCGGCGACCTCCCAGATCGGCAGCCCGGTCGTATTGGCGTGGGAGGCCAGCCTTCCCTGGCTGGTGCTGCCGATGCCGCGCCGCGGCGAGTTGACGATGCGGGCAAAGGAGACCTGGTCGGCTGGGTTCGCCAGCAGGCTGAGATAGGCGACCGCGTCCTTGATCTCCGCCCGTTCGTAGAACTTGGTGGCGCCGATCACCTGGTAGGGGAGCTCGAAGCGGACCAGCGTGTCCTCCAGCACCCGGCTCATCGCGTTGGTCCGGTAGAAGACGGCGACGTCCTCGCGCCGCACCCCGTCCTCCTCGCCGAGGCGCTCGATCTCGCCGGCCACCCAGCGCGCCTCCTCGTGCTCGTCGGAGAGCTCGCGCAGCTGCAGCGGCTCACCGCCGGCAAGCTCGGTCCAGAGCCGCTTCGGCCGTCGTTCGCGGTTGCGCTCGACGACCGCGTTGGCGGCGGAGAGGATGGTCTGGGTCGAGCGATAGTTCTGCTCGAGCTTGACTACGTCGGCATCGGGGAAGTCCCGCTCGAAGTCGAGGATGTTGCGGATGTCGGCGTGCCTGAACCCGTAGATCGAGTTATGGGTGACGACGCCGTTGGCGATGAAGTTATGAGTGCCCTCGACGTTTATGTCATACACGGGCCGATCAAGCCGGATCTTCTTCACCGATTCGACCCAGTCATAGCTGCCGTCCCCCACGAACATCGTCATTCCGGGCCGGACGGAGCTGGCCGGAATGGTCGGCAGCGAGTTGCCGACGATGCGCCCGCTCTGCATCCGCCCGAAGCGGCCATAAAAGGTCACATCCACATCCAAGACCGAGCTGATGTCCCCGGCCAGGCGGATCGCCTCGCCGAAATCCTTCAGGACCGTCTCGAAGCGCCAGGACTCCGAGCCTGCCTTTGCCTCGCGCGTCTTCAGGCCTGCCGACTCAAGCGCACGCCGGCCCTCGGGATCCCGCCCGGCCAAAGCGACTCGATGCATAGGGGTCTTGCCTCGCTTCTCCCCGCAAAGAGTGATCCTGAGAACACGCCGTCGCCCATCGGAGGTCGCCGCAAGATGATGCGGATGCTGGATGCTCAGCCCCTCGTCCGCCAGCAGGCGATGCCCGCCGCGCTCGGTGTCGATGTTCGAGAAGACGCCATCTATCAGCTGCTGGTTTCCGACCAGGCTCTTGCCCGACGCCGACTTGCGCTTAACGAAGGGCAGCATCGGCAAGCCATAGCGGAGGGAGAGGGATACCTCGGCTGCTCTTGCCTCGGCGTCGGTCTCATGGGCCGAGACAACCCAAACCGCGTCGGCGTGCTCGTGAAGACAGCGCTGTCGAATCCCAACCGCAGACTGACCTCTCTGCGTGTAAACGCCCGTCACTCCAACGCGAAACCCGATCTCCCTCTTCCACATCAAATAGGTCAGGTGCATCTGTGGCGTCGATCCCAATCGGTAGCCGGCGAAATGCATGTGCTCCGGCGTGCTTACCAGGCGGCGCCCAGAGCCGGTCCTGATCTCGACCCCGTTCTCCTCCCAAGCCTTGAAGACTCCGGTCACGCGAGCCGGACGGAAGTCGGCGCTGCCATGGCACGACATCACCATGTCGCCATCGGAAAGCTCCTCGATTGGCTTCTCGGCGCCATCCCCCATCGTCACCATCGTGCCCTCGACCAGACATTGATCCTCGTCACCGACGACCATCAGGTTGCCGTGCTCTGAGGTGAGCAGCTGCAGCAGGCGGTACTGGGCGTGGTTGGTGTCCTGGTACTCGTCGACTAGCACGTGACGGAAGGTGCGCCGCCAGCGCTCGCGGACCTCCTCGAACAGCTCCAGCGCGTTCACCGTGCGAACCAGCAGGTCGTCGAAGTCCATCGCGTTGGCCGCGAGCATCCGCTTCTCGTATAGGTGGTAGACGCCGGCCGTCGTCTCCTCGAAGACGCTCCCCTGGGCCTGAGCGTAGGCATCGGCGTCGACGAGCTGGTTCTTGGCGCCGGAGATCTGGGCGCGGATCGCCCGCGGCGGGTAGCGCTTGGGATCGATGTGAAGCTCCTCCATGCAGCGCTTGAGCATCCGCAGCGAGTCCGACTCGTCGTAGATCGTGAAGCTGCGCGAGTAGCCGAGCCGCTCGGCGTCGGCGCGCAGCATGCGGGCGCAGGCCGAGTGGAAGGTCGTCACCCACATCGCCCGCACCGAGCGGCCGACCAGGGACGCGACCCGCTCGCGCATCTCGGTCGCCGCCTTGTTGGTGAAGGTGATCGCAAGGATCTCGCCCGGCCGGGCCTGGCCGGTCGCGAGCAGGTGGGCGATGCGATAGGTGAGGACACGGGTCTTGCCCGACCCGGCTCCGGCCAGGACCAGAAGCGGTCCCTCTCCGTGGCGCACCGCCTGGCGCTGCGGCTCGTTCAGCTCGCCGAGGAGGCGCTCGGCCCGGTCGGCACCGGGCTCGGTCGGGGCGCCGAAATCGTCCTCGTCGAAGCGCGCGGCGCCCTCCGGATCAGCCTCCTGAAGCATCGAATGAGCATAAAGCGGCGAGCGGCTGGTCACGCCTGGCGTCTTTGTCGCGGATAGCGCGAGAAGGGCGCCAATCAGCCGCCGGCCGAGGAGCGACCGGTACGGGGTCGCAGCTGCTCGCGGTCCTGCTCGGACGGCGGGCCGCCGTCGAGCTCGGCGAGCCGCTCCTCGAGCTTGGCGATTCGCTCCGAGAGCGTCTTGATCGCCTCGGCGATCGGGTCGGGCAGGTGGATCCAGTCGGCGTCCGGCCCCTCGGGCCGGCGCCCTTCCACCTTGACCGGATGGCCGGGATTGCCGACGACGGTCGAGCTCGGCGGCACGTCCTCGACGACGACGGTGTTGGCGCCGATCTTGGCGCCGTCGCCGACCGCGATCGGCCCGAGCAGCTTGGCGCCGGAGCCGACGGTGACGTTGTCGCCCAGGGTCGGGTGCCGCTTGCCGCGCTGAAAGCCCGTGCCGCCCAGGGTGACCCCCTGGTAGAGCGTCACCCGCCGGCCGATCTCGGCGGTCTCCCCGATCACCACGCCGGCGCCGTGGTCGATGAAGAGCTCGGGGCCGATCCTGGCCGCCGGGTGGATCTCGACGCCGGTCAGCGCCCGGCTCAGATATGCGATCGCGCCCGGAGCCAGCGGCACGCCGGCCTCGCGCAGGGCATGGGCGACGCGGTGGGCCAGCAGCGCCTGGACCCCCGCCCAGGCAGCGAGGATCTCGAAAGAAGAGACACCGTGGGTCGCGGGGTCGCGGTCGCGGGCCGCGGCGACGTCCGCCCTTATCTCCTTCGCCACCCGGCGCAACAGGTTCATGGAGCAAAGAAGGGTAGGGACATGTAGCGCTCGCCCGAGTCGCAGACCACCGTCACCACCCGCTTTCCCGCCATCTCCGGCCGGCTCGCGACCTCGAGCGCCGCGGTGACATTGGCGCCGGCCGAGATCCCGGCCAGGATTCCCTCCCGCTTCGCCGTGAGTCGCGCCATCTCCAGCGCGTCCTCGTCGGAGACGCCGATCGTCTCGTCGATCACGGAGCGGTCGAGCACCGCGGGGACGAACCCCGCCCCAATGCCCTGGATCTTGTGGGGGCCGGGAGCGCCGCCGGAGAGCACCGGCGAGGCCGCCGGCTCGACCGCGACGACGAGCGTCTCGGGGCTGCGCTCGCGCAGGAAGCCGCCGACCCCGGTGATCGTGCCGCCGGTGCCGACGCCGGCGACGAAGGCGCCGATCTCGCCGCCGCTGTCACGCCAGATCTCCTCAGCCGTCGTGCGCCGATGCACATCCGGGTTGGCTGGGTTCGAGAACTGCTGCGGCATGAAGCCGCGCCGCTGCTCGCGGATCTCCTCGGCCAGCTCGACCGCCTCGGTCATCCCGCCGAGCGAGGGCGTCTCCCGCACCTCGGCGCCGTAGGCGCGCAGCAGCTTCGCCCGCTCGCGGCTCATCCCCTCCGGCAGGGTGAGGATCAGCTCATAGCCGCGCGCCGCGCAGACCATCGCCAGGGCGATCCCGGTGTTGCCGCTGGTCGGCTCGACGATCACCGAGCGCCCCCGCTCGATCAAGCCCTCGGCCTCGGCCGCGTCGATCATCGCCACCCCGATCCGGTCCTTGACAGAGCCGCCCGGGTTGAAGTACTCCAGCTTGGCGCAGACCTCTCCCGGAAGGCCCTCGCCGAGCCGCCGCAGGGATACCAGCGGCGTCTCGCCGACGACCGCCGAGGCCTCCGGCCCGATCCTCATCGCAACCATCCCGGCAGGCTCATACCGCGACCCTATCGCTGGGCACGCCTCACACGGGAGATCTCCAGGAGTGCCGTCAACTTAGAGTTTCGGCGATGACTCGATCCGAGGCCCTGCCTTCATCTGGAGCGCCGGAGGAAGTCCGGCGCCTGGCGGGCCCATCGGCCGTGGTCCTGGGTGCCGTGCGCCTCGAAGGCGGCCAGCATGCGGACACCTGGAGAGTTGAAACCGAGAATCCCGCGATCAGCGTTGTCGTCCGCCAGTTTCCTGTGGGCGACCCTGCCCCCTTGCGTGAGCAGCGCGTACTGCGGGCCCTCGAGGGACTCGACGGCTTAGCCCCGGTGCCGCTCGGCGCCGACCTGAGCGGCCGCTGGTCGCAGTATCCGACCTCTTTGATCAGCTGGCTTGACGGTCAGCCGGACATCACTCCGACTGACCCCATTGGATGGGCGCGCGAGTTAGGTCGCGCGCTCGCCGCGGTGCACACCGTTCCGACCGCGCGGCTGGCGGAATTGCCGAGCGTGTTCGACCACAGCGGAGGCTCTCGGGAGCTATTGGGGGGCCCGCTGGCGACGGAGGTTCGGTCTCGCTGGTCACGGGTTGTTAGGTCGCCGGAGGTGCTCACCCACTGCGATTACTGGTCGGGCAACGTCGTCTGGCGGGACGGAAGGCTCACGGGCATCGTCGACTGGTCGGGCGGGTCGCGCGGCCCACGTGGCTTCGACTTGGGCTGGTGCCGGCTCGATCTTGTCCTTCTGTTCGGCGAGCAGATCGCCGATGACTTCCTTGCCGCCTACGAAGCGGCAGGCGGCCAGGCAGTCGACCAGATGGCCCTCTGGGACGCCTGGGCCGTCGCTCGGTCCGATGACGCGGTGGGCTCCTGGGCGCCGAACTACCTGCCGCTGGGCCGCACCGATCTCGATGAAGACGAGCTTCGGCGACGCCATGCGCAATGGACGGCACGGCTCCGAGAGCGGGTGTAACAAGGGGAAGTCCGAGGCCAGTGCGGCCCGTCCTAGATGAAGTACATCCCCGAGCCAGCCTCCTCGGCCTCGCGCCGAGCAACTTCGGCGATCGTGGTCTGGCCGAAGACCTTGCGCAGCGCGGTTACGCCCTCAGCCCAGATCCCCCCCGCCTCGTCGGCCTCCTGGCCGACCTTGCCGTCGAGGGTCTGCACGACCTCGAGGACGGTGATCTCGTCGGCCGGACGCGAGAGCGTGTAGCCGCCTTTCATGCCGCGGTGGCTGGTCAGCAGGCCGGAGCGACGCAGCGTCGAGAAGAGCTGCTCGAGGAACTGCTCGGGAATGCCGCGGCGCTCAGCCAGCTCCTTGATCGGCACCGGCCGCTCGCCCGAGCGGGCCAGCTCGGCCATCGCGACAACCGCGTATCGGGACTTCGAGGTGATGGAGATCACCAGCCCTTTCTACCGGACGAACCGGACCTGCCTGGGTTAGGATCGACCGGTCTCCGGCGAGCGTCCACAATGCCTTGTGATCGATCCCCATCCGCTGGTGCGGCTGGGCGTGCGTGAGGCCCTCGCCGGCGATTTCGAGATCCACGAGACCGGCACGCACGACGAGGCGATCGGATTGCTGCGAGACGTCGGCAGCATCGACGTGGCGATCGTCGATCTGCGGCGCGATCTCGACGAAGGCGAAGACGCCGTGCGCGGCAGCGACGCGATCCGGACACTGCGCCGGACCGCGCCTGGTATCGGAATCGTCGCCCACGGCGAGCGTCCCGACCGGTACCTCGCGACCGCCGCCCTACAGGCGGGCGCCAGCGCCTATATCGCCCGCACCGCCGCCGCCGAGCTGATGGCCAGGGCCGCGAGGGCGGCTTTCGAGCAGGAGCGGTTCATCGACCCGGATGTCCCGCCGAGCGGCAGTCGCGGCAAGCTGACCCGCCGCCAACGCGAGATCCTGCAGCTGCTCGCCGACGGCGGCTCGACCGCCGCGGCGGCGCGCGAGCTGGGGCTCAGCGAGGAAACGGTCAAGACGCACACCAAGAACGTCCTCGGCCGCCTCGGGGCGAGGAACCGCACGCACGCCGTGGCGATCGCCCTGCGCGAGTGCCTTATCGACTAGATCCAGCCGCGATCCCGCGCGGTGAGCACGGCCTGTGCCCGGTCCACCGCGCCGATCTTGCCGTAGACGTTGTGCAGGTGGGTGCGGATCGTCGAAACCGAGAGCTGCATCTCGCCGGCGATCTGCTTGTAGACCATGCCCTCGGAGAGATGGCGGAGGACGTCGAGCTCGCGGCCGGAGAGCGGGCATGGCTCGCTGATCCTGGCGTCGTTCTCGCGCGGGTAGGGAAGGTCGTAGAGCAGCCCCCGCAACCCGTCCGTGCCGAGGCCGCAGCGCTTGGCCGCCTCGCGAAGGCGCTCCGGAGCGACCGCCTCGCCCTGGGAGTAGTGGGCGACCATGTCCGCGGTGGCCACGACCGCGGCGAGGCCCTCGACGTCCTCGGCGTGATGCCGCTCGATCGCCACGGCGATTCGCCGTGGCACGTTCCAGCGCCGCGCCAGCACTCCGCCTACCAGGGCGTGGTCGATGCCCAGCTGGTCGCGTTCTTCGCGAAGGCGCTGCTCCGGCGTGCGCGAGGTTGCGTCGAAGTAGGTGCGGCGCCCGGGATGCAGCTTCGAGACGACCAGCCGGCCGATGTCATGGAGGAGGGCGGCGACGACGAGCTCATCGCGATCGGGCCAGCCGATCTCACGACCGATCCGGGCCGCGGCCTGCTGGGTCGCGAGGGCATGGACGCGGAACTGCTCAGGTCGCAGCTCCCAGCCGCCGTTGGGCTCGAAGAAGTCGAAGACCGGTGCCGTGCCGGCGATCGCCAGCACCCCGGACGGCTTCAGGACGTCCACCGCCGCCGGCACGCTGCCGACGTTTGCGATGTCGCTGCTGCGGTTGGCGAAGCGCAGGACGGCGATGGTCAGGGCGACGTCCGCCTCGACCGCTTCGACGAGCTCCCCGATGCGGGCCGTCTCCGCCGTCGCCGCCTTCATCACGCGGGCCCGTGACTCGATCAGAGCGGGGAACTTCTCGACCGCCTCGAAGGCCGCGGCGAGCCGGGCGCCCGGTGCAGGCGTACCGGCGCCGCGAGGCGCATCCGCCTTGTGGACCTTTCCGTTGCTCTTTGCCTTGCTCGATGCCATAGCGGCTTACCGCCCCACACATCGGCATTAGAGGACGCACGGTTTAGCGTCCGCCTCCACAAAATTCGAGTGTTGTTATGCGCTGAGGCGCACCAGCGCGGCATCGATGCGCCGCAACGACTGCTCACGGCCGAGGGCGGCGAGCGACTCGAAGATGCCGGGCGACACCGTGCTGCCGGTGATCGCCACCCTGATCGGCTGGTAGATCCGGCCTGGCTTCAGCTCGAGCTGCCCGGGCAGAGGCGACAGGGCGGCCTCGACCGAGGCCGGGTCGAACCCGCTCGCCGTCGCGAGCGCGTCGCGTGCCGCCCGCAGCGCAACCGGCGCCTCGTCCTTCATCGTCTTGCGCCAGGCCTTCTCGTCCTCGACCGGCGGCTCGAAGAGAAAGCGGATCAGCGGCCAGACCTCAGCCAGGGTCTGCGCTTTCTCCTGAGCGATCTCGCAGGCGGCGCGCAGGCGCTGGTCGGCCGGACGGTCGAGGTGGGCGCCCACCGCCGCGACGTACTCGTCGAGTGCCATCTCCCTCATGTAGCGGCCGTTGATCCAGCGCAGCTTCTTCTCGTCGAAGATCGCCGCGGCTCGGCCGACGTCCTCCACCCGGAAGCGCTCGATCAGCTCCGTCGTGGGGATCAGCGTCGCGTCATCGTCCGCCCCCCAGCCGAGCAGGGCCATGTAGTTGCGCACCGCCGCCGGCAAATATCCGGCTTGGCGCAGCTCCTGAACCGACGCTGCTCCGTGCCGCTTGGAGAGCTTGCGCCCATCCGGCCCGTGGAGGAGCGGCAGGTGGGCGTAGCGGGGCGTGGCGAAGCCCAGCGCCTCGAGCACCAGCAGCTGCTTGGGCGTGTTCGAGAGGTGATCGTCGCCGCGAACCACGTCGGTGATCCCCATCTCGGCGTCGTCGACGGCGACCGCGAAGTTGTAGAGAACCGAGCGGTCGCCGCGGGCGATGACGAAGTCGTCGTAGCTGCGGTTGGGGAAGCTGACGGGGCCCCGGATCAGATCCTGGACCACGGTCTGACCCTCATCCGGCACGCGCAGCCGCACAGCCGCATCCGGCTCCTCGCTCGGCTCGCCGCGATAGCCGCGATCGGCGCCATGCTCGGCCTTCCAGGCCTCCACGTCTGCTGCCGTCGCCGCGTCCCGGTAGGCCGCGCCGCTCTCGAGCAGGCGCCGCAGCGCCTCCTCGTGCCTGTCGGAGCGCGAGGCCTGCGATACCGGTCCCTCGTCCCAGTCCAGCTCCAGCCATCGCAGCGCGTCGAGGATCTGCTCGACGTTCGCCTCGGTCGAGCGCTCGCGGTCGGTGTCCTCGATCCGCAGCACCAGCGATCCGCGGCGATGGCGGGCGGCCAGCCAGTTGTAGAGTGCCGTCCTCGCGCCGCCGATGTGAAGGGCACCGGTCGGCGAGGGGGCAAACCTCAATCGGGGAGTTTCGTCAGGCATGTTGATCGGCGCGCATGTTTCCACCTCCGGCGGACTGGCGAACGCGATCGAGCGCGGCAGCGAGCGTGGCTGCGAGTCGATTCAGATCTTCAACCAGAGCCCACGCATGTGGCGGCCGACCAGATACGGGCCCGACGACTTCGCGGCGTTCCGCGAGGCCATGGCCGAATCACCGGTCGAAGCGGTGGTGATCCATGCCGTCTATCTGATCAACTGCGCGACCAAGGACAAGGAGATGCGAAAGAAATCCCTTGGCTCGCTGACCCACGCCCTGCGCACCGGCGACGGGATCGGCGCCGCCGGGGTCGTCCTCCACCCGGGTGCCCAGAAAGGCGAGCCGCACGGCCCCTCGATGAAGCGGGCGGCCAAGGTCATCGCCGCCGCATTGAAGGACAGTGAGGAGTGCCCGCTCCTGCTCGAGCAGACCGCCGGCCACAAAGGCCTGCTGGGGCGCGACTTCGACGAGACGGCCGAGCTGATCGAGCTGGCCGGGGCCGGCCAGCGGCTGGGTCTCTGCCTCGACTCCTGCCACCTCTTCGTCCAGGGCTACGACGTCACCGACGCCCAGCACCTCGCCAAGGTCGTCGACGAAGCCGACGAGAAGGTGGGCCTCGACCGCCTCCGCTGCCTCCACGTCAACGACGCGGCCGCCCCCCTCGGCTCCTGCCGCGACCGCCACGCCAACCTCGGCAAGGGCGAGATGGGCAAGCAGGGCCTGGCCGCCTTCCTCTCAGAGCCCCGCTTCGAGGGCCTGCCGGCGACCCTGGAGACGCCGGGGCCGATCAAGAAAGGCCCGGATCGCAAGGAAGTGCTCGCCGCGAAGCGACTTCGAGAGGCGGGACTCAAACGCCGCAAGCGGTGAGGGGGTGGTGGTGTGCTCTCGCGGGAATTGGGTGTCGCACGCGCGCTGTGCGCGCTTAGCGACTGAGGCGGAGCGCGGCTGACGCCGCGCAATCATCAGATTGCATATCGCCGCCTTCGGCAACATTCCCGCGAGAGCACACCACCGCCCCGCCTGGCGGCCAAGCCAGGCTGGCCTCGTTCCGGTGCGCCTTATGTACCTCTCAGGGACAAAAGGCGCACCGCAGCCCAAGTCCACTCGCCGAAGACGAGCCGGTGCCGCAGGCCCTCTCCGCTTAGAGCTGGCGCGACGGGATCAGCGCGAGTCTGAGCTTCGGGTGAGCAGGAGGGCCGGTAAGTCCTCTGGGCGAATGTCGCGAAGCGGCGATATGCAATCTGTCTCCTGCGCCGCGACAGCGGCGCTCCGACATCGTCGCTAAGGGCGCGCAGCGCCCGTGCGACATCAATTCGCCCAGAGGACTTACCGGCCCTCCACCCCAGGCGGGGTTACAGCTACCTGATCTGGACGCCGGAGATCGCGCGGCTGATCACCAGGCGCTGGATCTCCGAGGTGCCCTCGAAGATCGTGTAGATCTTCGCGTCGCGGTGCATCCGCTCGACCGGGAACTCGCGGGTGTAGCCGTTGCCGCCGAGGATCTGGATCGCCCGCTCGGTCGCCCAGACGGCGACCTCGCCGGCCTTCAGCTTCGACATCGAGCCCTCGGCGTTCTCGAACTTGTGGCCGCTGCGGCCCATCCAGGCGGCCCGCCAGACCAGCAGGCGGGCGGCGTCGATCTCCATCTTCATGTCGGCGAGGGCGAAGGCGATCGCCTGGTTCTCGACGATCGCCCGGCCGAACTGCTGACGCTCCTTGGCATATCCGAGCGCATACTCGTAGGCGGCGCGGGCGATGCCGATCGCCTGCGCGCCGACCGTCGGCCGGCTCGCCTCGAAGGTCTGCATCGCCGCCTGCGATTTGGCGCTCTTGCCCTCTCGGACGCGGGCGAGCCGTTCGTCGAGCTTCTCTTTGCCGCCGAGCAGGCAGGAGCCGGGGACGCGGCAGTCATCGAGGTGGACGTCGGCGGTATGCGAGGCGCGGAGGCCGTGCTTCCTCACCTTCGCGCCCTGCTCGCAGCCCTTGGTGCCAGGCGGGATGACGAAGGCGGCGTGGCCGCGCGAGCGAAGCTCGCGGTCGACCGAGGCGATGACGACGTGGACGTCGGCGATGCCGCCGTTGGTCGCCCAGGCCTTCTGGCCGTTAAGCACCCATTCGTCCTTCGTCTCGTCGTACTTGGCCGTGGTGCGGATGGCCGCCACGTCGGAGCCTGCATCGGGCTCCGAGGCGCAGAAGGCCGCCACCTTGGGATCCTCGGGAGTGCCGAAGCACTGCGGGATCCACTCGCCCATCTGCTCGGGCGTGCCCTGCCCGAAGATCGCCGCGACGGCGAGCGAGGTGCCCATGATCGCCATGCCGATGCCGGCATCGCCCCAGAAGAGCTCCTCGTTGGCGATCGGCAGGGTCAGGCCGGTCTCGTCGGCGAAGAACTGGCCGAGCGCTTCGAAGCTGTAGAGACCGATCTTGGCGGCCTCCTGGATCACCGGCCAGGGGGTCTCCTCGCGCTCGTCCCACTCCTCCGCGGCGGGGCGGACGACGCCCTCGGCGAAGCCGTGCACCCACTCGCGGATGTCCTTTTGGTCCTGGTTCAGCTCGAGGGTGAACTTGGGGCCCTCGGACCCCGCCTCACCCGCCGTCGCCTCAGCCACCGCCTGCTCCGCCTCTGCCACCGCCGAAGGATCGCTCATGGGGGCGATCCTACAGTGAATCGTGTCGACTTAGACCCCCGGAGACTCCGATGCGAGGTCGCGCAGGTCGAAGGCCCGCAAGCCCTCGGGGCCAGCGTCGCTGCAGTCGAAGAAGCGGCGGTTGACGCAGTCGTACTCCGCCCCCTCCCCCGCGTAGGCGCGCTCGACCGAGAAGGGGCAATGGGGCAGCGCCGCGCCGGTCATCTTGATCCCGCCGAAGCCGCCCGGCTGCAGGACGGCGTCGAGCTCCACCTTGGCGCCGAAGACACCCTGCATGCAGCCGACGTACTGGACGCCGGTGAGGCCGTCGACGACGCTGTAGAGGAAGCGGCAGCCGATCTCGACGCAGCCCCGCGGCTCGACCATCTTGTCGCAGAAGGAGCGGCACTGACGACACTCTCCGGTCCTCTGGCGCGTAGCGGGCATGAAAAGAGTCTAGGGACGTCTAGCCGCTCATCACGCGGCTAGGGCCGTAGAGCCCAGCAGGTGGTCGAGCTCGGCGCGCAGCTTGCTCGAGTGGCGGACCCTGAACTCGTCGCCGAGCTTCCACTCGCGCGGCTTGCCGTCCTCGCCGGGAATCGCCAGGTAGACGTCCGCGTTGCCCTTGTGGCCCTCGAAGAGCGCCTTCAGTTCCTCGATCAGGTGAGGATGGGTCCCCGAGCCGAGGTTGAGCCGCAGCGGCTCTGCCGGCGCGTTCGCCGCCGCGCTGGCGCGTGCGATCTCCTCGCCGTCGGGCTCGAAGCGCTCCGCCTGTTGCACGACGAGCTTGGTCTCGCCGCGCTCCTTGTGATCGATCCTGCCGCGAACCAGGACGACCGCATCGGTCTCGATCGCGTTCGCGCTCTCCGCCTCGTCGGCCTTGAAGACCAGCATCTCAACCTGGCCCTCGACGTCGTCGAGCGTCGCGAACATCATCTGGCTGCCGCTCTTGGTGCGGATCTTCTTGCTCTCGGCGACGATGCCTCCGACGGTCACCCAGGCGCCGTCGGGCTTCTCCGACAGCTCGCCGAGGCCGCAGTCGACGCGGGCGCGCAGCGCCTCCCGAACTTCGGAGAGCGGATGCGAGGAGAGATAGGTGCCGAGCGTCTCCTTCTCGATCGCCAGCAGCTCACGGCGCTCGAACTCCGCCGCCGAGATCGGCGGGCGATGATGGGAGCTGCTGGCGCCGTCCCCTCCCCCACCGGAGTCTTCGCCGAAGTCGAATATCGAGCCCTGGCCGAGCTGGGCGTCCTCCTGCGCTTTCTGACCGGCCGACTGGGCCGCCGGCAGGGCCTCCAGCATTCCCTTCCGGGTGGCTCCGGTCGAATCGAGGGCACCGCACTTGATCAGGCATTCGATCGCCCGTTTGTTCACCGCGCGGGAGTCGACCCGCTCGCAGAAGTCCCAGATCGACTCGATCGGAGCGTCCTCGCGGGCGCGGAGGATCGCCTCGACGGCACTGTGGCCGACGTTCTTCACCGCGTCGAGCCCGAAGCGGATCGCGTTCTCGGAGACGACGAAGCTGTGGCCGGACGAGTTGACGTCCGGAGGCAGCACGTCGATCCCCATCTCAGCACAGCGGTTGACGAAGAAGGGCACCTTGTCTTTGGTGTTCATCACCGAGGAGATCACCGCCGCCATGTACTCGGCCGGGTAGTTGGCCTTGAGATACGCGGTGCGGTACGAGATCAGCCCGTAGCAGGCGGCGTGCGACTTGTTGAACGAGTAGTCGGCGGCCGCTTCGTTCAGCTTCCAGAGGTCCTTGGCAACCGCCGGGGCGGTGCCGGATTCCTCCAGTCCCCTCATGAATTTGTCCTTCATCGTCGCCATCAGGTCCCGCTTCTTCTTGCCGATCGCCTTGCGCAGGTCGTCCGCCTCGGCACCCGAGAAGCCAGCCATCGAGCGGGCGATCTCCATCAGCTGCTCCTGGTAGATGACGCAGCCGTGGGTCTCCTCGGTGATCGCCCGCAGCCGCGGGTCCGGGTAGCGCACGGTAGAGGGGTCCTTCTTGCCCTTGGCGTAGGCGGGGATGTAGGCCATCGCGCCGGGGCGGTAGAGGGCGCCGAGGGCGACGATGTCGGCGAACTCGGTCGGCCCCACCTTGCGCAGCGCGTCGCGCATTCCCTCCGACTCGAACTGGAAGACACCGGTCGAATCGCCACGGGCGAGCATCTCGTAGGTCCTGGCGTCGTCGAGGGGGATCTCCTCCATGCTCACCGTCTCGCCGCGCGAGCGCTCGATGATCTCGATCGCGTCCTCGATCACATCGAGGTTGCGGAGGCCGAGGAAGTCCATCTTCAGCAGCCCCATCTCCTCGATTGGACCCATCGAGTACTGGGTGACGATCTTGTACTGGCGCTCCGCCTTGCCGGCGCCGTTGCCGTTCGCGGCGGGCGCGTTGCGGTCCTCGGCCAGCTGCAGCGGCACGACCTCGTGCAGCGGCCGGTCGGCGATCACCACGGCGGCGGCGTGAATCGAGTTGTTGCGGATGATCCCCTCGAGTCCCTGGGCGACGTCGATGATCCGCTTCGCGTCGGGCTCGTCGTCGTAGGTCCGTTTCAGCTCCTGGCCGGGCTTCAGGCATTCCTCGAAAGACGGGCTGCGGCCCATGATCGGCTCCGGGATCTGCTTGGCGAGGCGGTCGCCGGTGCCGTAGTCGAAGCCGAGCACGCGGGCGGCATCGCGGGTGGCGGCGCGGGGCGCCATCTTGCCGAAGGTGATGATCTGCGCGACCGACTCGCGCCCGTACTTCTCGCCGACGTAGCGAATCATCCGCTCGCGCCCCCGAACCGAGAAGTCGATGTCGATGTCCGGCATCGATTTGCGCCCGGGGTTGAGGAAGCGCTCGAAGATCAGGCCCTCGGCGAGCGGGTCGAGGTCGGTGATCCTCAGCGCGTAGGAGACGATCGAGCCGGCCGCCGAGCCGCGGCCGGGCCCAACCGCTACACCGCTCTGCTTCGCGTAGCGAACGAAGTCCCAGACGATCAGGAAGTAGGAGGAGAAGCCCATCTCCTCGATCACCCCCAGCTCGAACTCCATGCGCTCCGCGGCCTCGGCGGGCACCGGGTCGCCGTAGCGGGCGCGCAGGCCCTCGCCGGCGATCCTGCGCAGCATCGCCTCGGGCTCCTCGCCGTCCTCGGTCGGGTAGCGGGGCAGGAGCAGACTGCCCAGCTCGATGTCGAGCTCGCAGCGCTCGGCGATCTCGAGGGTGGTCGGAACCGCCTCCGGCCACTCGGCGAAGGAGGCGGCCATCTCCTCGTTGCTCTTGAGGAAGAACTCGTTGGTGTCGAAGCTCATCTTCGGCGCCTCGAGCGTCGACTTCGTCTGCACGCAGAGCAGCGCCGCGTGGTTGTCGAAGTCCTCGCGTCGCAGGTAGTGGACGTCGGCGGTGCCGACCAGCGGCCGGTTCAGCTCACGGGCGAAGCGGACGATCCCCTGGTTTGCCCTCTCCTGCTCCTCGATGCCGTTCTTCTGCACCTCGAAGTAAACCTGCTCGGGACCGAAGGCGTGGATCAGGTCATCGAGATGGGCACGGGCGTCGTCGGCGCGCTCTTCGACCAGGCGACGGCAGAAACGGGATTGCAGGCAGCCGGTGAGGACGATCACGCCCTTGGCGTGGGCGGCGAGCATCTCCATGTCGACGTTGGCCTTGCCGCGGGAGAAGCCCTCGAGGAAGCCGGCGGAGGTGAGCTTGACCAGGTTTGCGAAGCCAGCGTCGCTCTCCGCCAGCAGGGTGATGTGGTTGCGCTCGTACTTCGGCTTCTCCTTGATCGTCCCGACGTCGTCGACGAGATACGCCTCCAGCCCGGCGATCGGCTTGATCCCGTGCTTCCTGCAGGCCTTGTAGAGGTCGACGGCGCCGTTCATCACGCCGTGGTCGGTGAGCCCCAGGGCAGGCTGGCCCAATTCCGCCGCCCGCGCCGCCATCGCATCGATCTTGCAGGCTCCGTCGAGCAGCGAGTACTCGCTGTGGGCATGGAGGTGGACGGCTGCGGACGAGCTCACGATCGGCGTCGATCATGGCAAGCGAGCCAGATGGCAACTGCCTCGCGAGTCGCGCCTTTCCCGCTATCTCCGTGCCTAAATTCGCGCTAAAAGGCCGCGGAACTCCGACTTCGCCGGGCTAACATCGAACGATGCTCGCAAACGCCAACGGCGCCGATCCGTCCGGGGGGCGGGTACTGGTCGTCGAGGACGACGAGGAGATCGCCGACGTCCTGCGTCGGTCCCTGCGCAACGAGGGCTACGAGGTCCGAACCTGCGGCGACGGCGTCGAGGCCCTCGACCTGGCGGCGGCCTTCTTCCCGGATCTGGTCGTGCTCGACCTCGGGCTGCCGCGGATGGACGGAGTCGAGGTCTGCCGGCGCCTGCGGGCCGAGAGCGACGTGCCGATCCTGATGCTCACCGCGCGGACCGAGACCGAGGACAGGGTCGGAGGCCTCGACAGCGGCGCCGACGACTATCTGGTCAAGCCCTTCGAGCGCAAGGAGCTGCTGGCCAGGATCCGCGCCCTGCTGCGTCGGCGACCCCCGCGCGGCTCGGCATCGCTCCAGGTCGGCGATCTGACGCTCAACCCCGACACGCGAGAGGTGAGGCGCGGCGAGCGCGAGATCGAGCTGACCAACCGGGAGTTCGAGCTGCTCGAGTACCTGATGCATAACGAGCGCCTGGTCGTCTCCCGAGAGCGCCTGCTCGACGAGGTCTGGGGCTATGACCCGATGGCCGCCACCAACACGATCGACGTCTTCATCTCAAATCTGCGGCGCAAGCTCGAGGCGGGTGATGAGATACGGCTGCTGCACACCAAACGCGGCGCTGGCTACGTGATGAAGGCCCAATGAGCCGCTTCGCAGGGCTGCGCCTTGGGAACTGGCCGGTGCGCTGGCAGATCGCCGGGGTCTCGGCGGGCCTGACGCTGGCGATCCTCGTGCTGTTCGGGGTGATCGTCGGCAATCTCGCCGCGCAGCGAATCCGCGCAGACTTCAACCGCGAGATGAAGGCTGCCGTGTCGACGCTCGCCTCGCAGGTGCGGATCGTCGACACGATCACCAACACGCTGATCATCCGCGAGCCGGACCTCGGCGACTTCGCCAGCCCCAACGACGCCTCGGTGCGCGTCTACGACTCGCAGGGGCGCGAGCTCGACGCCAGCCCCAACGCGGCTCCACTGGGACCCCCGGCGCCAGGCATCCGCGAGATCGGACAGATGCGGGTGGTGACCGTCGCCCTGCGCAGCGGGCAGACGGGCCGGATCGCCGGCTACGTCCAGTACGGCCGGGACGAGCAGCACATCGACTCGACGGTGGGACGGCTCTGGCTGCTGATCGCCGCCGGCGTCCTCGGCGCCACCCTGCTCGCCAGCCTCGCCGGAGTGGCGATCGCCCGACGGGCGATGCGGCCGATCTCGTCCCTAACCGCGACCGCCCGCACAATCGCCGAGACGGGCGATCCCTCGAGCCACATGCCGGAGCCTCGCGTCGACGACGAGGTCGGCGAGCTGGCGAGGACGCTGGAGCAGATGCTTCGCTCGCTGGACGCCGCCCGCTCCGAGCGCGAAGCCGCGATGAAGCGGCAGCGCGAGTTCGTCGCCGACGCCTCCCATGAGCTGCGCACGCCGCTGACCAGCATCCTCGCCAACCTGGAGCTGCTGCAGGCATCCCTGGAGCGCCCCGCGCGGCAGGAGGAGCGGGCGATGATCGATTCGGCTTTGCGCTCATCCGGGCGCATGAGCCGCCTTGTCGGCGACCTGCTGCTGCTCGCCCGTGCTGACGCCGGCCGGATCGGGGCGCGAACGCGCTGTGACCTCGCGCAGGCCGCCCGCAACGCGGCGTCGGAGGTGGCACCGACGATCGGCGAACGCGAGCTGCGCGTCGAGGCCGACGGGGAGCTGCCGGTCGACGGCAATCCCGACGAGCTGCACCGCATGGTGCTCAACCTGCTCGACAACGCCGCGCGTCACACGCCCCCGGGCTCGCTGATCACGCTGCGGCTGCGCCGCGCGGGCCGCGAGGTGCTGGTGGAGGTCGCCGACGACGGGCCCGGCGTGCCCGCCGGGCTTCGCGACCAGATCTTCGAGCGCTTCGTCCGCGGCGACGGACCCGCCGACACCGCGGTCGCCGGCGGCAGCGGCCTTGGCCTGGCGATCGTCCGGGCCGTCGCGGAATCGCACGGCGGCGGCGCCGAGGTCACCGAGTCGGAGTCGGGCGGCGCCCTCTTCCGGGTCCGCCTGCCACTGCGCACCGCAAATTCTGAGCGGGGAATTAACTCGGCTTTAGACCGGCTTTAAAGCCCCGGCTTAGCTTCCCCGACGGACGAGACACAAGGGCCCGCCGGTTTCTCCCCAACGCGACCGGCGGGCCTCTTTTCCCTTCTAGACCTCGACCACGACGGGCAGGATCATCGGCCGGCTGCGCAGCCGCTCGTAGATCAGCTTGGCGATCGCGTCATGAAGGTCTTCCTGGATCAGGTGCAGCTCTCGCGTCCCGGCCTCGGCGGCGTCCTCGAGCGAGTCCTCGACCACGTCCTTGAGATCTTCGACCAACGACCCCTCGCCGTCGGGCAGGGCGACCCCGCGCACGATCGCCTCGGGGTCCGCGACGACGCTGCCGTCCTCGGCCGAGATAGTCGCGACGACGATGAAGATGCCGTCGGCGGAGATCTCGTGCCTGTCTCGTAGCGCGACGTCGTCCGGCTCTCCGACGTTGAGGCCGTCGACGTAGATCACCCCGGCGTGGATCGGCTCGCCGAACCGTGCCCCCGAGGCGTCGAGCTCCAGCGGCAGGCCGTTGCGTCCCTGGAAGACGTTCTCGGGGTCGATTCCGACCGAGTGGGCGAGCCCGGCGTGCAGGCGGAGGCGCTGATGATCGCCGTGGATCGGCATCACGTAGCGCGGCCTGGTCAGGTTGAGCATCAGCTTCAGCTCCTCCTGCCAGCCGTGGCCCGAGGCGTGGATCGGCGCCTCCTTGGCGGTCACGACCGAGGCGCCGATCTCGTAGATGCGGTCGATCGTTTCGTTGACCGCGCGCTCGTTGCCCGGCACCGGCGTCGCCGAGAAGACCACGGTGTCGCCGGAGTGCAGCTCTACGTCGCGGTGGTCATTGTTGGCCATCCTCCGCAGCGCCGAGAGCGGCTCGCCCTGGCTGCCGGTGGAGATCACGATCACCTTCTCGTCGGGGAAGTCCTCGATCTCGCGGGGCTGGATGAAGAGGCCGGAAGGGGCGTTGGCGATGCCCAGGTTGGAGGCGATGTTGAAGTTCTTGCGCATCGAGCGGCCGACGAGTGCGACGCGCCGGTCGAGCGCCACCGCGGCGTCGATCACCTGCTGCACGCGGTGGATGTTGGAGGCGAAGGAGGTAACGATGATGCGGCCCTTGCAGGCCGAGAAGGTCTCCAGCAGCGCCGGCCCGACGCTCGACTCCGACGGTGCGATCCCGGGTCGGTCGGCGTTGGTCGAGTCGCCGCAGAGCAGCAGCAGCCCGTCGCGGCCCAGCTCGGCGAGTCGCGAGATGTCCGCGGGACGGCCGTCGACCGGGGTCTGGTCGAACTTGTAGTCGCCGGTCATCAGCACTTTTCCGACCTCGGTGTCGAGGATGACGCCGCGGGCGTCGGGAATCGAGTGCGAGAGGTGGACCAGCTCCAGCTCGAACGGCCCGGCCTGGACCTTCTTGCCGGCCGGCAGCTCCTCCAGCGGCGCCTCCTTCAGCTTGTGCTCGTCGAGCTTGGAGCGGACCATGCCGATCGTCAGCAGGCCGCCGTAGATCACTGGTGGCATGCCGATCTCCCGCAGCACATAGGGCAGCGCGCCGACGTGGTCCTCGTGCCCGTGCGTCAGCACGATCGCCTCGATGTCGGCCGCCCGGTCGCGGAGATAGGAGAAGTCGGGAAGGACCAGGTCGATGCCGAGCATCTCGGGCGTCGGAAACATCAAGCCGGTGTCGACGACGACGATCCGGCCGTCGTACTCGACCACGGTCATGTTCTTGCCGATCTCGCCGAGGCCGCCGAGCGGCAGAACTCGCAGCTTCTCCGCCATGGCTAGGAGACCACCGCGACGCCGACCGCGTCGAGCGCCTCGCGAATCGTGCGGCGATCGGCGGAGTCGACAGGCACCATCGGCAGGCGCAGAGCGCCGGACGGAATCGTGCCGGCGATCTCCAGCGCCGCCTTGATCGGCATCGGGTTGGTGGTCACGCCAAGAGCCTCGTAGAGAGGGCGCAGGCCGGCGTCGATCTCCGCCGCCCGCCCCAAGTTCCCTTCCTGCGCCGCATCCCACATCGCCCGCATCTCGTCGCCGACCAGATGCGAAGCGACGAGGATGCCGCCGGCCAGTCCGAGCTCCAGCGTGCGCAGAAAAATGTCGTCGTTGCCGGCCAGCACGTCGAGTCCCTCGATCGGGCCCAGCTCCTCGTTGTTGGCCTGCTTCACCGCCACCACGCTGTCGATCTCAGCAAGCTCGGCGAGGTCGGCCGGCGGCACATTGACCACCACCCGGGAGGGGATGTTGTAGGCGATCAGCGGCATCTCCGGCACAGCGGCGGCAATCGCCTCGAAGTGCGCCCGCAGACCTGTCTTGTTCGGCTTGTTGTAGTAAGGCGTCACGATGAGCGCCGCCTCGGCGCCCGCCTCGGCAGCGGCTTTGGTCAACTCGATCGAGTGGCGGGTGTCGTTGGTGCCGGTGCCGCAGTAGACGCTCGCCCGGTCTCCAACCTCGTCCACCACCGCCCGCAGCAGCGAGATGTGCTCGGCGTCGTCGAGGGTCGCCGCCTCACCCGTCGAGCCGGCGACGACGAGGCCGTGGGAGCCGTGCTCCACCAAATGGGCGGCGAGGCGGCGGGCCGCGGTCTCGTCGACCGCCCCGCTGGGGTCGAACGGGGTCGCCATCGCCGTTATGACTCCGCGGATCTCGCTCATCGCAGGCAGGGTATCGGGCAGGTCAGGGAGATCGTCGCTCATCGCCGCGAACCTACAGCAGCTTCTCGAGGCCGACCGTGAAGCGCTCGGACAGCTCGGCGACCCTGCGCACCGCGAGGATGACGCCGGGCATGAAGGAGGCCCGGTCGATCGAGTCGTGGCGAATCGAGAGGGTCTGCCCCTCGCCGCCGAAGATCACTTCCTGGTGGGCGACCAGGCCTCGCAGGCGCACCGAGTGGATCGGCTCGTGGACGTTGCCTCCGGCGGCGCCGATCAGCTCGGCGGTCCGCTTCGCGGTGCCCGAGGGCGCGTCGAGCTTGCGGTCGTGGTGCAGCTCAACGATCTCGCAATCCGGCATGTGCCGGGCGATCAGCTGCGAGGCCTCCATCAGGAGGACGGCGCCGATCGCGAAGTTGGGCGCGACGAAGCAGTTGGCGTCGGCCGCCTCGGCGACCTCGCGTAGCGGCCCCAGATCGAAGCCGGTGGTGCCGAGCACGACGTGGACGCCGGCATCGAGGCAGGCTCTCGCGTTGTCGAGGGCCGTGTCAGGGGTGGTGAAGTCGACGACCACGTCGACCTCCCCCAGCACGCTCTGCAGCTCGACGCCGAGCTCGGGATCGGCCCTTGCGGCCAGCTCCATGCCGTCGGCCCCGTCCACCGCGTCGCAGACGGTGCTCCCCATCCTCCCGGCCGCGCCGGAGACGCCGACCCTGATCACGCGGCAGCCAGCTCCTCGCTGACCGGCGCCAGGGCCTTGCGGAAGCAGGCCTCCTCGCGACCGACGCAGGCGGCGGAGAGGCGCTCGCCGCCGTAGAGCTCGGTTGCCAGCTCGCTCAGCTCGTCGACCTCGACCGCGTCGACCTTGGCGAGCATCTCGTCGAGGCTGTCGATCGGCAGGTCGAAGAGCGTCGAGCGGGAGATCCTCGACATCCGCGCCGCGGTCGACTCCGAGGAGAGGACGAGGCGACCCTTGACGTTCTCCTTCGCCCGTGCAAGCTCCTCGGTCGAGACGGGCTCGGAGCGCAGCCGCTCCAGCTCCGCCCCGATCACCGCGCAGGCCTCCTCGACGTTGTCCTCTCGCGTGCCGACGTAGGTGGCGACCAGGCCGGAATCGGTGTACTGCTCGTTGTAGGAGCCGACCGAGTAGGCGAGGCCGCGCTTCTCGCGCACCTCGCGGAAGAGCCGCGATGAGGTCGAGCCGCCGAAGATCGAGTCGAGCACGGCGAGCCCGTAGCGCCGCTCGTCGTCGCGGACGATGCCGGGCGCGCCGAAGCAGATGTGGTACTGCTCGGTGTCCTTGGGATAGAAGCGCAGGCGCGCCTCACCGTCGGTGGCGACCGCACGGGAGCCGCTCCCACCGGGAGCCGGGGAGACGAGTCGTTCGGCCAGCTCGACGATCCGCTCGTGCCGCACGTGGCCGGCGGCGCCGACGACGACATGAGCGCCCGTGTAGCGCTCGCGGCGATAGGCCTCGATGTCGGGCACCGGTATCGAGGCGATCACCTCGGCCTTCCCCAGCACGCGACGGCCGAGCGGATGCTCGCCGAAGACGGCGCCGGCGAGGATGTCGTGCACCCGGTCCTGCGGCTCGTCCTCGTACATCGCGATCTCCTCCAGCACGACGTCGCGCTCGGAGTCGATGTCGGGATAGGTCGGCGCCAGCAGCATCTCCGCCAGCAGGTCGAAGACCGCCTCGGTGTGCTCATCGAGGAAGCGGGCGTGCAGGTGGGTCGTCTCCTTCCCGGTCGCCGCGTTGACCGAGGCGCCGAGCCCGTCGAAGAGCTCGGAGATCTCGATCGCCGAGTAGCGCTCGGTGCCCTTGAAGAGCAGGTGCTCGAGGAAGTGCGAGACGCCGGCCTGGGCCGGCGTCTCGTTCCTCGAGCCGGTGCGAACCCAGAGCCCGAGCGCGACGGAGCGGACCGAGGGAACCTCCTCGGTCACGACCCGCACGCCCGAGCCGAGCTCGCTGAGCCTCGCGGCGGCCAACTGCTAGCTGCGGCGCTCGCGCTCGCGCCTGCGGCCGCCGCCACCGCCGCGACCGCCGCGGTCCCGGTCGCCGCCGTTGCGCCGCGGGCCGCCGTCGCCGGAGCCGACAGATGCCAGCTCCTCGGGCGATTTGCCGGCCACGGACGGATCGTCGGAGAGGCGCAGGCCGATGCGTCCACGCTCGCGGTCGACCTCGACCACGGTGACGTCGATCACGTCGCCGGAGCTGAGCACGTCGTCGACCGAGTCGACCCGCTCCCCCGGCTTGACGTTGGAGATGTGGAGCAGGCCGTCGGTGCCCTTGACCAGCTCGACGAAAGCGCCGAAGGTGGTCGTCTTGACGACTTTGGCGGCGTTGTACCGGTCGCCGATCTCGGCCTCCTTGGTCATCGACTCGATCCGGCTGACGCAGGCTTCGACCAGTTCGCCGGTGGGCGCGTAGATCCGGATCGTGCCGTCGTCCTCGACGTCGATTTCGGCTTCGAACTCCTCGCAGAGCGCGCGGATCGTTTCGCCGCCTTTGCCGATCACGGCACCGATCTTCTCCTGATCGATCTTGATCGCCTCGATTCGCGGCGCGTGCTGGGAGAGCATCTGCCGCGGCCCGTCGATCGCCTCGGCCATCTTGCCGAGGATGAACTGGCGGCCCTCGTTGGCCTGGGCGAGCGCGTCGCGCAGGATGTCGAAGGTGACGCCCGTTATCTTGATGTCCATCTGCAGGGCGGTGATCCCGTCGGCGGTGCCGGCGACCTTGAAGTCCATGTCGCCGAGGTGATCCTCGACGCCGGCGATGTCGGTGAGAACGATGTAATCGTCACCCTCTTTGATCAGGCCCATCGCGACGCCGGCGACCGGTGCCGAGACGGGCACGCCGGCGGCCTGCAGCGCCATCGAGGAGGCGCAGACCGATCCCATCGAGGAGGAGCCGTTGGACTCGAGCGTCTCCGAGACCACCCGGACGACGTAGGGGAAGCTCTCTTCGTCGGGGATCGAGGGCGCCAGCGCCCGCTCGGCGAGGGCGCCGTGGCCGATGTCGCGGCGCTTCGGGCCGCGCATGAAGCCGGCCTCCCCGACCGAGAAGGGCGGGAAGTTGTAGTGGTGCCAGAAGCGCTTGGTCGTCTGCAGGCCGAGGGTGTCGAGGCGCATGTCCATCCGCGTCGTGCCGAGCGCGACGTTGGAGAGGATCTGCGTCTCGCCGCGGGTGAAGAGCGCCGAGCCGTGCACCCGCGGGGAGATGTCGACCTCGCACTCGATCGGCCGGATCTCGTCCTGGGCGCGGCCGTCGGGCCGCTTCTTGTCAACCGCGATCCGCTTGCGGATCACTTCCTTCTCGATCTTCGAGTAGGCGGCCGACACCTCGGCCTTGCGCTCCGCGTCGACCTCGCCGTCGCCGGCGGCGGGGGCGTACTTCTCGACCACCGCCTCCTTGACCGCGTTGCAGGCGTCCTGGCGCTCGAGCTTGCCCTGGATCGAGGTGGCCTCGTCGATTTGCGCGCCGTGCGAGGAGCGGATCTCCTCGAGCAGGCTCGAATCGAGCTCCTCGGCCTCGAGCTGGATCTTGTCCTTGCCGGCCTTCTCGGCCAGCTCCTGCATCGCCGCGCAGAGCTTCTTGATCTCGCTGTGGGCGATGTCGAGGGCGTCGAGGATCTCGGCCTCGCTGACGCCGTCGGCGCCCGCCTCGACCATCAGGATCGCCTCGTCGGTGCCGGCGACGATCAGGTCCAGCTCGAGCTCCTCGAGCGTCTCCTCCGGCGGGTTGACGACGAAGTCGCCCTCGAGCTTGCCGACCCGCACCGCGCCGACATGCGCGGCGACCGGGACCGGCGAGATCGCCAGCGCCGCGGAGGCGCCGTTCATGGCGAGGATGTCGTAGGGGTGGACGTGGTCCACCGAAAGTGGGGTTGCGACCAGCTGCGTCTCGTAGTGCCAGCCCTTGGGGAAGAGCGGCCGGATCGGCCGGTCGATCATGCGCGCGGTCAGCGTCGCCTTCTCGCCCGAGCGCCCCTCGCGACGGAAGAACGAGCCGGGGATCTTGCCCGCGGCGTACATCCGCTCCTCGACGTCCACGGTCAGCGGCAGGAAGTCCACGTCGCGCAGGTTGCCCATCGTCGCCGTGCAGAGGACCATCGTGTCGCCCGACTGGACGACGACGGCACCGCTCGCCTGCCTGGCCAGCTTGCCCGTCTCGAAGGAGATCTGATCCTCGCCGACCTCCGCCGAAACGCGGCTTACGTCAAACATGCTCATTTAGTTGTCCTACCTCCGGCCGCCCGGATGGCGGCCATCTGCATTCAGAACTCTCGTTCTCTTTCCCCGCAGAGATTACAGACGCAGGAGACGTGCTGTGGCTCGCGTACCCAGACGGGCCGCTAAGCCACGGCAGGTCCCGGGAAGAGCGCCGGGGTGCCGACGACGCCGGCCCTGATGCCGGACTCGAAATCGCGGCGAACCCGGTCTCGGACGGCCTCCGAGCGGCGCTCGGACTCGAAGCGCTCGAGGTCGAGGCCGAGCCGTTCGGCCCGCTCCCAGAGATGCGGGTCGTCGACCCGCCCTCGCTCGACATAGATGGAGTCGACCATCTCGAAGAAGCGGCCCTGCCGCCCCGCCGCCTCGGCGGCGGCGTGCAGGACCGGCGCCCGCGGATGTTTGCTGGCGACGGGGAAATGGCGGAAGACGACCCGCGCCGGACGCTCGCAGATCTCCAGCCAGGCGCCGGCGCAGTGCGGGCAGGCGAGGTCCGCGTAGACGATCAGGGTCTCCCCCTCTCCACGCGCATGGTCCTCCGGGCCGGCCGGGGGCACCGAGGCGCTGGTCAAGTCCGCGGTCAGGTTCCGGCCGACGCCAGCGCGTCGAAGATCAGGTTGGCGCCCGGGATCTCCAGCGGCGTCGGCGACTCGTGGACCCACTCGACAACGCCCTCCTCGTCGACCAGGACGAGCGAGCGGTTGGCGTGGCCGACCCTCTCGATGTAGGCGCCGTAGGCGCGGGCGACCTCGCCCTTCGGCTCGAAGTCGGCGAGCAGGCGGGTGTCGATGCCGAGCCTCTCCTGGAAGGCCTTGTGGGCGAAGCCGTGATCGACGCTGATGCCGACCAGCTCGACCCCCCGCGCGGCGATCTGCGGCTTGACCTCCTGGTAGATCGAGAGCTGGTCCGAGCAGACCGGGCTGAAGTCCATCGGGTAGAAGACGAGCAGGACTTTGCGTCCGCGGTAGTCGGAGAGCGAGACCTTCTCGCCGTCCTGGTCGCGAAGGGTGAAGTCGGGGGCGGGCTCTCCCGCGGCGATCATCGCCGCAGGCCGAGCTCGGCGACCAGGGCGCGATAGCGCTCGAGGTCCGTGCGCTCCAGGTAGCGGAGCATGCGGCGGCGCTTGCCGACCAGCATCAGCAGGCCGCGGCGCGAGTGGTGGTCCTTGGCATGGGTCCGCAGATGCTCGGTGAGCTCGTTGATCCGCTCGGTGAGCAGCGCTACCTGGACCTCGGCGGAGCCGGTGTCGCCGTCGGCGCGGCCGTACTTGCCGATCAGCTCGCTCTTCTTCTCCTTGGCCAGGCTCATGACTGGTCGGTGAAGCTAGCACAGACACGCTTCGCGTCCTCGACGTCGATCCGCATCTGGGCGATCAGCTCCTCGACGCTGGCGAAGCGCTTCTCGCCGCGCAGCCTCTCGACGAAGGCCACCCGCAGCATGCGTCCGTAGAGATCTTCGTCGCGGTCGATCAGGTAGGTCTCGATCAGCACGCCGCGGCCGCTGTCGAAGGTGGGTCGCACGCCGACGTTGACCGCCGCCGGACCGCCGTCGGCAAAGGCCGCGAAGACGCCGTGCCCCGGGTAGGCGAGGCGGTCGTCCGGGACGATGTTGGCGGTCGGAAAGCCGAGCTCACGCCCGCGCTGGTCGCCCTCGACCACGGTGCCCTCGACCATGAACGGGGCGCCGAGGCAGTGCCGGGCGCCCTCCATGTCGCCGGCGGCGACCAGCGCCCTGATCCGCGTCGAGGAGACGGTCTCGCCGTCGACCTCGACCAGGGGCACCACCCTCGTCGCGAACTCGGGGCGGGCGGCGAGCATCGCCGGATCGCCCTTGGCCTTGGCGCCGAAGCGGAAGTTCTCGCCAACCGAGACGCGCTCGGCACCGAGGCGCTCGATCAGCACGTCCTCGATGAATTCCTCAGCCGAGCGGGAGGCGAACTCCCGATCGAAGGGGATCACGACGAGCTCGCGCACGCCGAGCCCCTCGATCACGTCGCGCTTCACCGCGAAGGGCATGATCAGCTTCGGCAACGCGGAGGGGTGGATCACCTCGAGCGGATGGGGATCGAAGGTGAGCACCGTGTCCGCCCCTTCGATCACCGCCTGGTGCCCGCGGTGGACGCCGTCGAAGGTGCCGATCGCGACGTGGCGGCGGCGCGGCTCCGCTTCGGGCAGCGAGGTGACCTCGATGCTCATCGCAGCGCCCCCGCGACCGCCGGCACCAGCTCGGCGACGCGCTCCGCGGCGAGCTCCTCGCCGGCGTCCTCGACGCGAAACGGCCCGACGGCGGTCCGCCGCAGCTCGGCGCAGTAGGCGTCCTCCAATGTCTCGATCAGCGTCCGCACATAGGTGCCGCTGGAGCATTCGATCTCGTAGCGGGCGGAGCCGGCGTCGTGTCCTCGCAGCTCGGCCCGGTGCACCTCGACGTCGCGCAGCGGCGTCTCCACGGTCTCACCGCGATGCGCCTTGCGGTAGAGGCGCTCGCCGCCGACTCGCACGGCAGAGGTCATCGGGACCCGCTGGCGCACGGTGCCGGTCGGCAGGGCGAGCGAGGTCGGGATCCTGCCGGTCTCGGTCAGCTCGCCGTCGGGGTCGCCGCTGCTGGAGCGCCAGCCCAGCCTCGCGGTCGCCTCGTAGGTCTTCGGCAGCGCGGTGAGGAATCGCTGCAGGCGCGTCGCCGGGCCAAGCAGCACCAGCAGCAGGCCGGTGGCGAAGGGGTCGAGGGTGCCGGCGTGGCCGGCCTTGCAGCCGCGCTCGCGCCGCACCCGCCGGACCAGATCGTGCGAGGTGATCCCCGCCGGCTTGTCGCAGAGCAGCACCGTCAAGGATCGAGCTGCGAGGAGACCTCGTCGCAGAGGAAGGAGACGAGTGCGTCGAGCTCGAGGTCGGTGGAGAAGCCGGCGGCCCGCTTGTGGCCGCCGCCGCCGTGCCGGCGCGCGATCGCGGAGACGTCGACCTCGCCGTCGCTCGAGCGCAGGCTCACCTTGCGCGCGGCGCGGCCGCGGTCGCCGAGGTCGCGGACCAGCGCCGCGACCCGGGCCCCCTCGACCGAGCGCAGGTGGTCGATGATCCCCTCGGTCATCTCCTCGCCGGCACCGCTCGCCCGGTAGTCGGCGTCGCCGACGTAGGCCAGCACGAGCCGGCCGTCACAGTGGTGCTCGATCCGCTCCAAGGCACGCGAGAGCAGGCGCAGCTTCTCCAGCGGCACGTGCTCGTAGAGCCGCCGATAGGTTTCGTCGACCTCCACGCCCGCTTCGATCAGATGGGCGGCGATCAGGTGGGTGCGGGCGTTCGTGTTCTCGTACATGAACTTGCCGGTGTCGGTGACGAGGCCGACGTAGAGAGCCGCGGCCATCTCCGGCGTAATCGGCACGCCGAGCAGGATCGCCAGCTCGTAGACGATCTCCGCCGTGCAGGAGGCGTCGACCTCGACCAGGTTGACGTCGCCGAAGAGGGTGTTGTCGTGGTGGTGGTCGATGTTGATCGTGAAGATGCCCTCGGCGGAGAGGAAGTCGACCGGCATGCGGTCGATGTTGCCGCAGTCGAGGAAGACCGCGGCCCGATCGGCCATGTCGGCCGGGGCCTCGTGGAAAACCTCCTCGAGCGGCAGGAAGCGGTACTCGATCGGCAACGGGAACTCCTTGGCGGCGAGGAACATCACCGAGTCCTTGCCCAACTGCCCGAGCAGATGGTGCATGCCGAGCAGCGAGCCGAGCGCGTCGCCGTCGGGGCCCTCGTGGGCGGTCAGGAGGAAGCGCTCGCGGCCGCGGATCTCGTTGGCCACCCGCTCGATCGCGGTGGCGCCGATATCGGTCGTCTCGCTCATCCCCGGTCCTCTTCGAGGAGTTCGGAGATCCTCATCCCCTGCTCCACCGTCGGGTCGTAGTGGAACGACAGGGTCGGGGTGCGCTTCATCCGCGTCTCCGCCGCGATCTTGGACTGCAGCACGCCGTGGGAGGACTGCAGGCCGGCGAGAGCGCCCTCACGAGCGTCCTCGTCGCCGAGCACGCTGACGTGCACCTTGGCGCTGCGGAGGTCTTGGCTGGTCTCGACCGAGGTCACGGTGACGAAGCCGATCCGAGGGTCGCTCAGTTCGGTGGCGATCGCTGCGCCGATCACCTCGCGAAGCACCTCGTTGATGCGGCGCATGCGAGGGGTCGCCATCCTACTCCAGCGTCTGCTCGACCTGCTTGGTCTGGAAGAACTCGAGCACGTCGCCCTCCTTGACGTCGGCGTAGCCATCCAGCACGACACCGCACTCCTGGCCCTCCTCGACCTCCTGCACGTTGTCTTTGAAACGCCGCAGTGAGCCCAGCTTGCCGTCCCAGATCACCGTCCCCTCGCGGATCAGGCGGACGTTGGCGTCGCGGGTGACTCTGCCCTCGCTGACGATGCAGCCGGCGATGCGGCCAACCTTGGACGCCTTGAAGGTCTGTTTGACCTCGGCCTCGCCGAGGATCTCCTCGACCTCGACCGCCTCCAACAGGCCCTCCATCGCGTTGCGCAGGTCTTCGGTGATCTTGTAGATCACTGAGTAGGTGCGGACGTCGACGCCCTCGCGCTCGGCGGCCCGGCGGGCGTCGGCCAGCGGGCGCACGTTGAAGCCGATCACGATCGCGTCGGAGGCCGAGGCCAGCATCACGTCGGACTCGTTGATGCCACCGGTCTGGGAGTGGATGATGTTGATCCCAACCTGCTCCTGCGGCACTTTGGCGATCTCGTCCTGCAGGGCCTCCAGCGAGCCGGCGACGTCGGCCTTGAGCACGATGTCGAGCTCCTTGATGTCGCCGGCCTGAGCGCGGGAGAAGACCTCCTCGAGGCTGACCTTGCGGGCCTGACGGCGGGCGAGCGCCTCGGTCTTCAGGCGGTTGCCCCGCTCCTGGGCCAGCTGGCGGGCGCGGCGGTCGTTCTCGACCGCGCGGACATGCTCGCCCGCCTCGCAGACGCCATCGAAGCCGAGCACCTCGACCGGCATACCGGGACCGGCCACCTGCACCCGCTCGCCGGTGAAGTCCTGCATCGCGCGGACCCGCCCCCACTGGGGGCCGGCGACGAGCGAGTCGCCGACTTCGAGCGTGCCGCGCTGGACCAGGATGGTGACGACGGGGCCGCGGCCGGGATCGAGCTGGGACTCGACCACCGTTCCCGAAGCTGGAGCATCCGGATTGGCCCCCAGCTCCTCGAGCTCGGAGACGAGCAGGATCATGTCGAGCAGGTTGTCGAGGCCCTCGTGGGTCTTGGCGGAGACGTCGCAGTAGACGGTCTCGCCGCCCCAGTCCTCTGGCGTCAGCCCGTCGGTGGCGAGCTCGTTGCGGACGCGATCGGGCTGCGCCCCCTCTTTGTCGATCTTGTTGACCGCGATCAGGATCGGCACGTCGGCGGCGCGGGCGTGGTCGATCGCCTCTTTGGTCTGCGGCATGACGCCGTCGTCGGCGGCGACGACGACGACGGCCACGTCGGTGACCTTGGCGCCGCGGGCGCGCATCGCGGTGAAGGCGGCGTGGCCCGGCGTGTCGAGGAAGGTGATCGTCTTGTCCTCGTGATGGACCTGGTAGGCGCCGATGTGCTGGGTGATGCCGCCCGCCTCCCCCGCGGCGACCTCGGTCTCGCGGATCGCGTCGAGCAGCGAGGTCTTGCCGTGGTCGACGTGGCCCATGATCGTGACCACCGGCGGCCGGTCGACGAGGCTCTCGGCGGCGTCTTCGAACTCGGGCGCCTCGGGCTCCTCCTCGGCGGCGGTGACGATCTCTATCTTGCGGTCGTACTCGTCGGCGATCGCCTTGATCGACTCGTCGGTCAGCGTCTGGGTGAGGGTCGCCATCTCGCCCATCATCATCAGCTTCTTGATCACCTCGGCGCT
>Ga0307291_1000011_pt1 | contig 69705 bp, 62 predicted proteins | sample ER_DNA_148_FD_194474 | JGI IMG/M metagenome (GOLD analysis project Ga0307291, IMG submission 194474) | Bulk soil microbial communities from the East River watershed near Crested Butte, Colorado, United States - ER_DNA_148 | ecosystem: Environmental > Terrestrial > Soil > Floodplain | place: USA...
CTCAGCGTGATCATCCCCGTGCGAAGGTCGACGTCGACCGGACCGATCGCTTCGGTGGCATCGCCGGGAGCGTTCCATTCATGGGAATAGACGGCGCTCACCGGCTCGCTGGCGCCGGCCGCTTTCGCATCTCCGTCGAAGACCGCTCGCAGCTTGACTTCCGGTCCCGTCGACCAACCGAGCGCGCTCGCCGCGGCGGTGAAGTTGAAGTAGACCTGTTCGGTATGGCCTGGGCTTGAGGTCACCGGCAACGGCCAACTCACGGGTTTGCCTTCGCCGTTAATCACGTAGCCAGCCGGAATCGCCTTGAACTCGGCCCATTTGTCCAGCTTGAGTTGGAAGGTGACGCCCGTCGGCGTGCCTTCTTCGGCTTGGGTTGAATTTTCGCCTGCCCATTCGGCCTTGAGCGGGAAGTAGTCGGTACTGAGGCGGCCCCCTTCGGGAGAGGTGAGCTTGCTCTGAGGCGGCGCCGCTGGGTACGGGGCGGGGTTGAAAATCCACGTGGCCGAAGTTGGATCGGTTTTATTTTCCGTGTCGGTAGCTACCACGGTGAAGGTGTGCCAGCCGGGGCCCAGCTGCGAGGGCAGGGTGTAGGGGCTCGTGCAGGCCTGCAGAACGGAGCTGTCGAGGCTGCACTTGAAAGTCGAGCTCGCTTGGTCGGAGGTGAAGGAGATCGAGGATACTTCGCCGCTCGTGTAGCTGGGCTGCGGAGAGGTGATCGTCGTCTCCGGCGGATCGGCGCCGGCTTCGTAGTGCGCCGCGTCGCGCGTCGCGCTCAGGGCTGTGTTGTAGAGCGCCGCCTCGTCGATCGTGCCTTTGAAGTACTCCTTGGTGCCGTCCCAGGAGCCGATGTAGAGAGGGTTGGCATTGAGGGTCGCCGGGCCACTCAGTGCCGCGCTCGCCACCAGGGCCCCGTTGACGTAGAGGCGCTGGGCAGTGCCGTCGTAGGTGCCGACGACGTGGTAAGCCTTGCCGGCTACGATCATGCCCGAAGGCGCCTGCAGACGCCTGCGGTTGCCGTTCTGAATGATCGTAAACTCGAGCAACGGGCCGTTGAACTGCAGGGCATAGGACTCCGCCTTGGTCAGGATCGACGCGAAGCTGCCGCTCGCGGGCAGTGAGGTCGGCTTGATCCAGGCCTCGAGGCTGAGTGGGGAGCCGAGTTGGAGCGAGGCCGAATTGGGGACTTTGACGCTGTCGTTCACCCCATCGAAGCCGACCGCCTTGTTGGTCGTGTCGGCCGCCAGCAGGCTCGCCGCGCTCAGGGTCGGGGAGTTCTGGTAGGTGCCGGGGTTGGCGCCGCGCTCGTCGGCGGCCAACGTACCTGCGCTCTCCCCAAGGCGCCAGTAGCTGATCGGGTTGTCTGCCAACACCGGGGTGCTGTAGGAGGGCGGCGGTTCTTTTCCTGTTCCAGCTTCGTAATGCGCAGCGATGCGCGCCGCGCTCAGGGTCGTGCCGTAGACGGCGACGTCGTCGATCATGCCTTTGAAGAATTCGTGGGCACCATCCCAGGAGCCGATGTAGAGGGCGTTGCCGTTGGCGCTGGGAGGTCCGACGGTGAGCGCCGCGCTCGCCACCAGGGCACCGTTGACGTAGAGGCGTTGGGTGGTGCCGTCGTAGGTGCCGACGACGTGGTAGGTCTGGCCCGCGGCGATCGCGCCGGGTGCCGGCAGACGCCGACGGTTGCCATTCTGCATGATCGTGAATTCGAAACTCGGGCCGTTGAACTGCAACGAGTAGGACTCGGACTTGGTCACGACCGAGGCGAAGCTTCCGCTGGCGGCGAGCGACGTCGGCTTGATCCAGGCCTCGAGGCTCATCGTTGAGCCGAGTTCGAGCGACGTCGAGCTGGGGACTTTGACGCTGTCGTTGACGCCATCGAAGCCGACCGCCTTGTTGGTCGTATCGGTGGCCAGCAGACTCGTTGCGCCCAGAGTCGGGGAGTTCTGGTAGGTGCCGGGATTGGGGCCGCGCTCGTCGGCGGCGAGCGTGCCGGTGCTCTCCCCCAGGCGCCAGTAGCTGACGGGGTTGTCGGCGAGCACGGTGGCGGGGTAGGACTGCGCGTCAGCGGCGGGGACGCTGACGGCCGAAATCGCAATCAAGGCCCCAAGAAACACCAGCACCGCCAATCTACTGCGCGTCCTGGCCGCAGCTTTGCCAGAAATCAGGCTGGTCTCCTCCACTCTTAGTCCTCTCAATGTCAGCAACCACCGCGTGCGGCTTCCCGCAACTCCTACCGTCGAACCCAACGCAATGCCTCCCTGGCTTTTGGTGCCTGACGAGATCTGATCTAGGAACGGCCGAGAACCTATTCCATGCAAAGGGGTGCTTGTCAAGCGCAAAACGGGAAAAGATGCTAGCTGTCTGTGTAACGGTCAGAATTAACCGTAAGTTCATACAAGGCATGAGGACTCGACCATCGCATTGTCATAGACGCTGCCGACGGCACCCCTGCCCCAAGCTGGGATCGAGCAACTGAGGATCGGCATGCGACACGCCTGCGTCGTAGCTCGGAACGGCTAGCCTTCGATCACGCCGTCGATGCAGCGCTCGACCGCCGCACCGTTCTCCCGCAGCTTTTTGGCGAAGCGGTAGACGGGCCCACTTGCTCGGCGGGTCTCCCTCGCAGCCAAGAACGCGCTGGAGCATCCAATGCTCGCCGACCAGCTCGACCACTTTCGTCCAGGTCGGCAGCGCATAAAGCGACTTGGCGAGCGCCAGGCCGATCATCATGCGGATCGGGTAACCGGGGCGGCCCGTCCAGCGCGTAGCCTGGAGTTCCTCGATCAACCGCCCAATGGCCCTCGGACGTTCCACCGTCGCGGGGGCCCTCTTTCTTGACTCTTGCTCGACCGACTCTACTCCTCGGATCGGACGGAAAACCGCTCTAGAAAGCGAAGTAGCTCACTTCTTCGCGGACTGGAACATCTCCTCAAGTTTCGGCGGCGTGGCCACATTTCGGAAGAGCGGTTCGGTGGTGGGCCGACGCCGTTCGACCCTTGGAGCACGGCGGAAGGTGAGGTTGCCGCTGAGTGGTGGCATGTCGATCCGCCGACCGTCGAGGAGTTCATCAACGGTTAGGAGCTGAATCTGGGGGTGCTCCCCCCAGGAACCAACTCCCTCGCTGCCGGACCGATAGAAGCCGGCACCGGCCGCCTCGGTTCGCATGGGTTGAGTCGGCTCACGCATGGTTATCAGCACCCCAATCTCTGCATCCTCGCGCTCAATTACTCCCCGCAGATCGCGAACATCTCGGACTCCGGTCCGTCCAGCCTTGACGGAGATCACAACCTGGCGGGTCTTCCCTCCCGCCTTCTCGTGAAAGAGCAACCGGCCATCGATGCCTCGATCTGCACCCTTCTTCTTGGTCGTCGTGCGCGCCCCAACAAGACCAAGTGCCCATGCCTCGAACTGATACGGGTCATCTGCGGCCAGCCTGGCAGCGTCGTCTGCCGTGGTCGGCTCACCGGTCACACTGAACCCAACCGATTCGCCGAAGGCATCGACCAAGCGGCTCTTGATCAGATTCGTCGCCAAATAGGTGACATCGATTCCAATCCAACGACGATCCAACTTCTCCGCCACGGCGATGGCCGTGCCACATCCGCAAAACGGGTCTAGCACCACATCGCCTGGGTTGCTGCTGGATTCGATGATCCGCTCCAAGAGCAATTCGGGCTTCTGGGTGGGATATCCGAGCCGCTCCGCTGCCTTCGCATTGATTGGATCTAAGTCCGTCCAAACATCTTGAAGGGGAACGCCCGGCATCTCGTCGAGATACCGCTTCAACTCGGGAACCCCATCGGGCTTCTTAGGAAAGCGGATGCGGCCTTCCTCTAAGAACTTGTCCATCTTCTCGCGCGAATACGCCCAATAGCGCCCTTTGTAGGGATGACGCCCATGCCACTCATAGGAGGTATCTCCTCCTGGCTTTGCCGCCGTCAGGTTGTCCAAGCGGTAACGCCGTCCGGTGTCCTCCTCAACGTGCCGATATTTAGATTCGACGTAGGACTGGTCGTATGGGGTGTAGATCGGATTCCAAGTCCACTTATCGCTGTTCGTGTAGAAGAAGATGGTGTCGTGGATGTGGCCGTGGGTGCGTCGTCCTTGCTTCGTGTCGCTGTGAGCGCTGCTGCGCTTCCAGGCGATCTCCGAGCGAAAGAAGCGCGGGACAAAGACGGCATCGAGAAGAAGCTTGAGGTAGTGGCTAGCCGTCGGATCGCAGTGCAGGTACAGGGAGCCTGACGGTTTGAGCACCCTCTGAAGCTCAACGAGGCGCGGGGCCATCATCGCTAGGTAGGCGAGCATGTTGCTCTCGGCGAGGATCGTCCGGAACGCCTGCATAACTCGGGAGACTTCTCCGCCGCCCTCCACAACTTCCTCATAGGCAGCAGCGGCTGCGCGATCCCATCGCCACGTATCACCAAAGGCTTTGATCTGAGCGGCAGAACGAGAGCCGTCCTGAGCAGAGAAGAGGACGTTGTAGTTGGCGTTGCTGTTGAAAGGCGGGTCGAGATAGACGAGGTCGACGCTTTCGTCACCAACGTGTCGCCGAAGAACATCGAGGTTGTCCCCATAGAAAAGCGCCCCGTGCTGATCCATTTGTTGCGCAGTCGAGGCCATTTGGGAACCTCCTGATACTCACGACGACTTGCTATCCCTGCCCGAGCAAGGCCGCGTGCACGAATGGTCAGAGCCGCCTGCCGATCGGACAGGGGCTCAGGCAGGAGTCAAGGCACTGGGGTAAAACCGCCCCATAATGAGGTATCCGTGATTCAGCTACCGGAGCGATCCCGCATGCAGAGCGGCGCAGCGAGTTTCGCCAATCTCTCCTAGCTCCACCAGTGGCCCGCCGGGAGTCTGGCTCACCGTTCTCAATGATGGACGTCAACCCGTCACGGTTCGTGATGCCCGGTTTCTACGGTTCAGAGATGCCGGTTAAATTCAATCTCAAGCGCTGGAAATCAACTTCGGCCTCGGAGGTGACGTGCGGACCGAGCGGCACACCACGAGGCTCAATCCGCCCGACATGAAGCCCCTCGCCGAGCTGATCGCGAAGCTCGAGCGGGTCAGCGTGCCGATGCTCGCGACCTATCGGGCGGGAGGCGGCCTATTCGGGCAGAGGCAAGCGATCTGCACCATCTCGATCCCAGGCTCGCGCCGGTCAAAGAACGGTCAGCCATAGCGAAGCCCCGGCGACAATAAGCGCGGTGAGGGCGACGACGATAGAGACGACTTCTCCCGCTGACACGGCCTGAGCGTATCCGCCGCAATTACCCCGAGCCGCTTCGCGAGTCCGCGAGGATGTCCAGAGAGCCGATCTTTAGCACCGAATCTCGTAGGCGCTCATGCCACGGTTTCCGCGAACAGATCGGGGGGCCGTGGGCGTCGTCGGCCTCAGGAGGTCGAGTGCCGGCGCCTCCTCGCCGGGAAGCAGATGCGTGTAGCGGGAGAGCGTGAACGCAGCCGAGTGGTGGCCGAGGGCGCGGCTGAGCTGGAGAAGGTTGGTTCCCCTGCTTAGGTGGAGGGATGCGAAGGTGTGGCGGAACGTGTGAAAGCCCGCCCACGGCGCGTTGACCTCCTCCACCAGTGCCTTGAGGACGCGGCGGCGGACGTTGCCCGGATTCAGCGGGTCGCCGTTGCCGTTCGGAAAGACGAGGGCGGTCGAGTCCTGGTCGGGTTGCGCGGTGAGATGGGCACGCAGTCGATAGACCAGGGGCGCGGGCAGCCGCACCTCGCGCCTGCCGTGCTTGGTCTTCGGCGGCTCGATCCGCCCCTTGACGATTCCGCGACGGACGCAGACCTCGGGCTTTGAGCCGTCGATCTGCAAGTGCAGCCGCTGGAGAGCGATCGCCTCGCTGATCCGCAGGCCGGTCGTCGCCAAGACCTCGAACAGCAGCCGGTAGCTGAGTCGATCTGGCGCCATCGCCAGGACCACCGCCAACTGCTCCTCGCTGAACACCTTGATCTCGTCTGCGTCCTCGTCGTCGCCCTCGATCTCCTCTCGATGAGGCAGGACCAAGCCTCGGGAGGGGTTGTGTCGGATCAGGCCCTCCCGGTTCGCCGTCGCCAGCGCCGCCCGCAGAGGGATCGTGATGTTGGCGATGGTCGAGTCGCTGAGACGCTTCCCCTGCTCGTCCTCGTCGGCCAGCCAGTCCACGAAGCGAGCCAAGAGGAAGGTGGTCACGTCGACCAGCTTCAACTTGGCCGGGAAGTAGGGATGCGCGTAGTTGTCGATCAGGCGCCGGTATTCGTCGCGGGTGTTCTCGCGGAAGCCGCGCCGCCCCTGTCCGCGATAACGCTCGATCCACTCATCGAGGAAGCGGAGGAACGTGATCGCGGTCGGCTCTTGGAACTCGCCGCGATCGCGGTCGGTCTCGCTCTCGCGCTTGATCCGACACGCCGCCGAATAGGTGCGGGCGCTTCGCTTGTGCTGCTTGCCGGCGACTTCGATGACGGCGACGTAGCCGAGGGTCTTGCCTTTGCCATCGACCCGCCTGTAGACGCCGGGCGTCTTGGTCTTGACGAGGCGGCGCTTGTCGCCGCACCCGTCGCGGTCCGCACGGACCTCCGTATCCTGGGAAATGCTCATGAGTCACTCCTCATGGGCCGGGGGCGGGCCGTGTCAGCGGCGCCGCCCCGTTTTGCTTTTATCGGACAAAACGTTAACAGGACGAAGCGGCTTTGACGACCCGCGCGATCAGTCGCAATCCCCCTTCTCATGGGACATTCACAGGGCCACGTCACCGCCGCTCCCCCGCCTTCGTCACGTAGTCGTCCAGCGTCCGGCGCCGGTAGAGCGGCGTGCGCCCGTCGTAGCCGTCGGGCGTCAGCAGCCCGGCGCTGGTGAGTTCGTGGATGCGCCTGCGCGGGACGCAGATGTAGCGGCCGGCGGCCTCGGGGTTGAGATAGCTGTCCTCGGCGACCTCGCCGCGCAGGCGATCGGCAACCTGCTCGGCGACCGTGCCGGCCAGCGCCTCCACGAAGCGATCGTCGGCTCGCAGCACCGGCAGGCCGAACGGCCGGGGGCGCTCGCTCGCAGACCGCGCGGTCGCCATCAGCAACCGCCCTCCCCCAGCCAGTTCACCCGCTTGTGGGGTTCGGCGATCGACCGGCAGATCGGCGCGAACGGTCCGTGCTCGACCAGGTCGTCGAGCAGGCAGATCGAGGCCTCGACCTCCGGCGTCTCGGCCAGGTCGGGGTTCTGGCCGCACAGCGCGAGGACCGTGCGACGGCGCTCCTCGAGCCGGTCCTTCGGGCGGCCGGCGAGGACGACCAGCAGGACCGGGAAGACCGGATACAGCCGCGACCAGAGCGGCACCGATCCGCCGCTGCCGCCCTCGCCGGAGACGGTATGGCGATAGAGGCGGGCGTAGCGCCCGATCCGCTGCGCGAGATCGAATGCCGAGCGGGTGGCTCGATCGACCTCGATGAATCGGTAGGCAATGCTGGTCAGGCCGTCTGCCTCGGCCAGCTCGTAGGTGAGAACCGCATCGGCGATCAACTGCTCGGGGGTCCGACGCCCCGGCGGTGGGCCGAGCGAATGGGCGATCTCGTGGAACCAAGCGAACGGCCCGCACTCGTCGCCGCGCTCGCGAGCGGCGCGGACGAAGGCGATGCCGACATCGTTGACGGCGATCGTGTGCTCCTGCAGCGCCCCGGCCGCCTGCTCGGGAGCGAAGACCTTGCAGCGGGCCTCGGCCCGGCTCGGGATCGCCGCCACCGTCTCGGCGCCGCGCTCGGACAGGTGCCACAGGAGCCGCCGCCCCGGCAGCCAGGTTCCGACTGCGAGGCCCGCGGTTCGAAGACGGGCAAGGCGACGCTCGGTCCAGCGGCGCGAGGTGGTCGGCGTATGGAGCGCGTGGACCTGCCGCGTCAGCAGGAGCCGGTGCTGGTTGATGCTTTCGAGGATCGCCACGGCGGTCGGCCCGACGCGCGGCAAGCTCCGATCATCGGCGGCGTTCATGCGTCCCCGTTCGTGTCGAGGGCTTGGAGGCCGCCGCTTCGACGGCGATCTGCCGCGGGGCTTTGCGCCGAGTCCTCCGAAGCTGCCGTCGGATCGGCGAGGCGCTTGACGATCTCCTGGGGATGGCGGTCGAGGCGGGCAAGCGTCTCGGCGACCGGGAGGCGGGCGATGTTGCGGTCGATCGCGGCGTCGAGCAGCGGCACGTCCTCGGGGTGGCGCTCCTCGGGAAACAGCTCCTCGACCGGCACCCCCGCCAGCCGGAACGGCCGGCTGATCTCGCCGTCGAGGGTGACGGAGGCGAGGCTGTGGAAGCGGGCGAGCTGGCCGATCGTCTCGGCGCTCACCTCCCCGCCGAGCTCGCGGGCCAGCAGCCCGGCGCCTTTGGAGTTCAGCGCCGTCGTCACCAGGTGCGAGCGGTTGGTGGTGACGGCGTCGCGGGTCGCCGCCGTCAGGCGCTCGGGGTTCTGGTTCAGCAGCAGCGCCCGGACCGCGTACTTGGCGACCTGCTCCAGCAGCGCCGCCAGGGTGCCCGACGAGGCGCCGTCATATATCTGCACCTCGTCCAACCACAGCGAGAACCAGCGGCGCAGCTCGGGCTGTAGATCGGCCCGCGACTTCGCGGCGTGGAGGGCGTCGAAGACGACGAAGTTGGCGATCAGCCGGTCCCGGCCCGAGCCCGAGCCGGGACAGACGAGGACGATCTTTCCTGCGTCCATCGCCGCGCGGATGTCGTAGGTCGCGAAGGGGTTGCCGAGCAGCGCGGCGGTGGCCGGCGCCGCGCGCAGCCGGTCGATCAGGTTCGTCACCGGCGTGACCGCCTCGGGCGGCAGGAGCGGGAACCGTTCGGTGAAGAACCGGCGCACCGGCGCCGAGACGTGCGGCAGCACCCCCGAGCGCCATTTCTCGTCGCTCAGCAGGACGGGGATCTCGAAGATCGTCGGCGCGAGCTCGGGCGGGAGCTTATGGGCGAGGTCGACCATCGCCTGCGCGGCCTGGGTGGTGAGGTTGAGGGCGCGGGCGTTGATCTCGTCCCAGCGGAGCGCCGAGGAGAAGGAATCCACCACGGCATCGACCTGACCGGCCGCCCGCCTCGGCGAGCGGCCGCGGACGGCAAAGAGGTTCCAGGCAGGCTGCCGATCGGGGTTGGCGAGGTTTACTTCCACGACCCGGTCGCGCAGCCCCTCCTCCGTGAGGTAGTCCTTGATCCGTTCGAGCGCGTCGAGATGGGGATCGAGGAAGAGGCAGCCCTGCCCCGACCGCGCCAGATGCAGGAACTGGCCGATCGCGGTCTCGGTCTTCCCGAACCGGCTGCGGCCCGACATGTAGAAGAAGAAGGTGTCGGCCAGCTTGACGCCGACCGTCCTCTCCCCCGCCTCGGTCTCGATCTTCCCGAGCGGCAGAAGGGCCGCCTGCCCTTCGAAGGTCGGCAGCCCCCGAGGCGGCGACGGCACGGCGCCGCCGGAGCGCAGGACGTTCGGCGCCGCGCATCGCCTGCTCGGCGGCTTCAGCAGCCCGGCGATCTCGCTCGCCGTGACGACCCGCCGCCGCGCAGGGCGGAACAGCCCGGAGGTGAGCCGGCGATCGAAGCCTCCTCGGCGGCCCGGCAGGTCCGAGCCGAGAAAGGCGACGCCGGGGATGCGCAGCCCCGAGACGCGCAGGTGGTTCTCCCCGGCGAAGGCGTCGAAGGCGGCAAGCACCCCGGCGAGCTGGCCCTTGGCTCGGCCGCGGACCGGCGAGGCGATCCGGACCAGGACCTGCATCTCGAACATCGGCTCGGCGGTGCCGAGCTTGCGGGCCAGCGCCTGGCGGCCGACCCGCCGCTCCACGAGTTCGGCCGGCGGGGCGCCTCCCCGGCGGCGATCGCCGCCGCCCAGCAGATCGGCCAGCTCCTCGCCCGGCGGCGAGGTGGGCTGCCGGCGTCGGGCGCGACGCAGCAGCCGCCGTTGGAGGCGTCGGCGCTTTCCCGGCGTCACCGGCAGCAGGTCGACGCAGACGGTCGCCCTGTCGGGTCCGGCCAGGTCGATGCCGTCGAGCGCGCGGGCGAGGCCCGCGAGCGGGTCGGGGTCGAGGCCCGCGGCGTGCAGCGGCTCGCTGCTCGCCCTGGCAAGGACCAGCTCGGCGCGGGCGACCTCGGCCTTCTTCGGCTCGGCGCGCGGCTCGGGAGCCGGGCGGAGCTCGACGCCTTGATAGGCGGCCAGCGCCGCCCGCAGCGCGCCGCTGGCCCGCTCGGGCACCTCGATCCCGTAGCGGAGCCTGCCGTTCTTGTCGCCGTCGAGCCGAAGGCGCACGGCGCTCGCCGGAGCGTCGAGCACGCCGCGAAGGGCTCGCCGAGATCGGCTGAGCCCGGAAGCGAAGCGGACGATGGACTCAGGAGAAGGATCGAAGGAATCGGCGGGGATCGCGAGCATCGCCACGCGGTGATCGAGAGCCCGGCGAGTGACAACGAGGCGGGCGACGAGCACCGCACAGGCGAAGCTCAGCAGAGCCCCGGCGAGGCTGATAGCGGCGGGCTGTCCCGCGAGCCGAAGGAGCGATAGCCCCCACCGAGGAGCGTTCGACGCCACGAGCGAGATCGCGGCTGCCGCCGCGAGGAGAGCGAGCGGGACTGCGTCCCGCCGGTCGGATTCGCTCATGACTCGCTCCCCGAGGGGCTATTGATGTCAGCGAAGCCGAATCGGCCCTGCGCCAGATCAGAGGCGGCCTGGCGGCGATTCGGCGGAATCCCCCTGCGGACCCCAGTTCGGACCCCAGTTCGGACCCCTGTGCGGACCCCAGTTCGGACCCCGGTGCGGACCGTCATCTTCGGCCCTTGCGCTTGTTCTGACCCAGGCTGTGTCGGGCCGCCGCTGCGACGACCATCTGCGCCAGCGGCGGGCAGACTGCGTTCCCGATCTGTAGGAAGCAGCGGGTGCGCGAGCCCTGCCAGGGGTAGTCGGCCGGGAAGCCCTGCAGGACGGCGGCCTCCTCGATGCTCACCCGCACCGCCTCCTCGAACTGAGAGGCCCATTCCTTCCCCGAACGCGGCTTTGACTTCCGGTAGGCCCTCGGCGTCGAAATCCGCGGATCGGCCACCACGGTTGTCGCGGGGCGCTTCCTCGCCCACTCCGGCCGGTCAGCCATCGGCCTTGCCTTCCTTGGGCGAGCGCTCGACCGTCCACGAGCCCGAGGCCGAGTCGAGCGTCCGCGCCGGGCAGGTGGCCGGGCGGCTGAGGCCTCGCGGACGGGTGCCGCTGGCGGTCTGGTTGTTGGTGTGGGTGACGGCGTCGCGCGCCCAGCCGAGCGCGTCGGCCATGTTGACCCAGGGCAGCAGGTCGCGCTCCTCCTCGCGGACCTCGTCGGGGCGGCGCGGATTGTATGAGCGGTGGGTCGGCGCCGGCAGCTCCGCCGGACCGTCGAGCGAGGCGACGAGATAGGCGCGCTTTCGGGTCTGCGGTACGCCGTAGCACTCGGCGCTCAGCACCCCGGCGGTCGCGTCGTAGCCGTGAGCTGCGAGCAGCCCGGCGAACAGCGACCAGAGCGCGAGGACCGCCGGCACCTGCTCCAGGGCGATCCAACGGGGACGGAGCGCAACTGCCCATCTCAGCGGCTCGACGGTCAGCAGCGAGCGGGAGTCGCGGCAGGCGGCGAGGTGTTCGGCGCGGCTGTCGTGGCCGGCGGCGAGCTCATGGGCGCAGGCGATCACGCGATCCTTGTCGAAGCGGCCGAGGTTCTTGCCGGCGGTGGAGTAGGCCTGGCAGGGAGGCGAGCCGATCAGCCCCCAGACCGGAGCGAAGTCCAAGGGGTCGAGCGCGGCGATGTCGGCTTCGATCCGCTCGTGCCCGGCGGCTCGCGCCGTCGCGCAGGCCCAACGGTCGACGTCGATGCCGATCGCCGTGTAGCCGAGATCGCGCAGGCCCTCGTCCCAGCCGCCGGCCCCGGCGAAGAGGTCGATGATCGTTCCGGGCTGCATCAGCTCATCGCTCCCTCGCGCGCTTCCGCCGCGCGGCGCTCGTAGTCGAGGATGCGGCGCCCGATCCACTCGGCGATCTGCGGGACGAGGGCGTTGCCGAGGGCGGCAAGGCGGTCCACCCGATTGGGAACCCCATTAGCCACTCGACCCACGGCGGGTTCAGCGCTCCACCAACCCTGACGTGGAGGTCCCTCGGCCGATTTGCCTTCTCCCAGTCGGTGGGCGCGGCGTGCTTCCCGTCCTGCGCCTTCGGCGTAGGAAAGGTCTCCCCCCGCGCTACCGCCGTCTTCAAGTTCTCCCCGCCCTGGCGACCCGAGTTCCCCGGTCCGCCCTGGCTGTCGCTCCGCGTCGGAGTCGGCCAGGTCCGCCGCTCGGCTTCGTTCACCGCCCGCCCGAGCTCGTTGCCGCTCGGGCCGGGGTTGCGCCGCTGCCCCGGCTTCGGCATCCCGTGCGGGGTAGGCCACGATCCAGACCCGCTTTCGCAGGTGGGGTGCCCCGAACTCTCTAGCCGATAGGCACGCCCACTCCGCGTCATACCGTGCTTCGGCCAGGTCGCCGAGAACTCGCCCGATCGGCCCTCGCTCCCAGCGCTTGCCCTTCCCGGTGAGGAGGGCGGGCACGTTCTCCACGACGACGTATCGGGGTCGAAGCTCGCGAACGATCCGGGCGAACTCGGACCAAAGACCCGAGCGGGCGCCATTGATCCCGGCTCCTCTGCCGGCGCTGCTGAGGTCCTGGCAGGGGAACCCGCCGCAGACGAGGTCGACCGGGTCGAGGTTCCCGGCACCGACCTCGCGCACATCTCCGAAGCTGGCGGCGTCGGGGAAGTGCCGGGCGAGGACGACGCGGCAGTAGGGGTCGAGCTCGACCTGCCAGGAGACGCGCATTCCCGCCCGCTCGAAGCCGAGCTCGAAGCCGCCGATGCCCGAGAAGAGGCTGCCGACATTCACGCCCCGCCCCTCGTCCTCGTACTCGCCTCGAGGATCGGAACGTAGGCTCGCCCCGAGTCGCTGTAGCGGCGCAGGAACCGGCGCCAGCCGCGCCGAGCCTCACTGACGGTCGGAGCGCTGACCCGCAGGACCGCGCGACCGCCTCGCGCCCCCACCAGGGCGACCGCCAGCTGGCCGTCGCGATACGGGACGTGCTGGAGCGCCCGGTGAGATCGCAGAGCCCGCGCCGCGCGCCGGCCGGCGGCGCTGCCCTTCACGTCCTGCGGGTCCTGCCTCCGCGTGGACGGGCGGGGTCCTGACTGCCCGCCTTCGCTCGCCCCAGCCGGGGTGGCCGGCGCCGGAGGGGAGACGATCGAGGGCTGCTCTGCGGTAGCGGCCTGCCGATCAGGCTCGCCGGCGGCGAGGACGAACAGCGCCGCGATCCCGACGAGGATCGCGCTGGCGAAGACAAGGATCGCCCGCGCCGCGCTCGGGTCGAGCGGACGGTCGAGCAGGGCGCGAAGCCGGTCAACCATTAGCGCCGCCTCCGGTGCTCGCCGGATGGGCGTAACCGAAGATCGGCGCCGGCATCCCCCACTGCACAGCCTGCGAGGGAAGGAACGGACCCGAGCGGGCGACCCGGTCGCCGAAGTTGCCGTCGATCGTCGTGATCTGCCCACCGGGGAAGACGCGCTCGACGATGCCGACGTGGTCGCTCGCCTTCGGCCCGGAGCCGTAGAGGACGGCGTCGCCCGGTGCCGGCGTCGCGCTCGGCGGCAGCACCCGCGCGCCGATCGCTTGGGGAGTGGAGAGCGGCGGATCGCCGGGGGCCGTTACCGCGAAGGGGCTGCCTTCATGGGCCTTCGCCCATTCGTAGATCGTCCCCGAGAAGGCATAGGCGGCGGTCGAGCCGTGGAGGGGAACGCCCGCCTTCTTCCAGACCCAGGCGACGAACAGCGAGCACCATTCGACGCAGGGGCCGTAGGGGTTGCAGTTCGATCCCGGCGGGTTCTCGCCGGTGCCTAGCTGGCTCTCGGCGATGCGGACGATCTCGCTGCCGCTCGCCCCGCCCGACGAGGAACCGCCGCAGGTAGAGCCGCCGCCGCTGGTGACCTGTTCGCCCGCGATCGGGTTCGTCGGCGGCGGCGAGCCTTTGCCGCGGAAGCCGTATTCCACGGCCCGCTGCATTACTTCGTCGGCGTAGTCGGCGACGCCGTCGCCGCAGGCGCCGTAGTAGTTGCAGGCGGCCTGGCGGTAGGCGGCGTAGGAGTCGCCGGCCAGGCCGAAGACCGGGCGCAGCATCCGGGCGGCGGTGAAGATCGCGTCAGCGGGATCGAAGGGGTCGGCGCCGCCGCCGTCGGCATCGACCTTGTAGCGCTCCCAGATCGTCGGCCCCGACCCTGGGCTACAGGCGCTTTCGCGGACGATCGCGATCTGCATCGGCCCGCCGCAGCCCGAGGGATAGACGTGAGCACAGGCGCCGTGGCCGCACTCCTGGTAGCCGATCGAGGCGAGGAAGGCCCAATCGACATCGAAGCGCTGCCCGGCCTGCTGGTAGATGCGCAGGCGCTTGGGCGGAATCTCGCGCACCGCCGCTTTGGTCGCCGGGGCGGCGACCGCCGACCCGCCCCCGCCGATGCAGGCGATCTCGCCGCCGAGGATCGCCATCACCGTGCCGGTGACGACGACGACCAGGGCGGCAAGGACGCCGACCGCGCCCAGGACGAGAGCCGATCCGCCGCGACGCTTGGCGCTCATCGCTCGCCGCCTTTCCGCCACTTGCGCCCGCGCCGGGGCGGCGGTGGAACATCGCGGGCGGGGTCGGGGCGTTTCTCTGCCGAGGGCTTCTTGCCGCCCTCGCGCCGGCTCCGCTCGCGCTCAGCGCGGAGCTCGGCACCGAGGCTGTCTTTGCCCTGAGTCGGGGACGCGGCCTTGCGAACCGGCGGCTGCCCTGCGGGGGGCTGTTTGGCCTCGCGCCGGGCGGGACGGCTCGGCTGACCCTTCTCGGAGCGGGGCGCGGGTTGCGGCGCGTCGGAGGCGGGCTGCTCGCCGGTGGGACGCTTGCGCCTGCCGGCGTCTTTTCTAGCCGGGTCGCCGCCAGCGCCGGCCTTGGCTGCTGAGGCCTGCGGCCGGGAGCCCTGGGCGCCCTTGTCGGTCTTGCCGGCCGCAGGCGCCGCCGGGCGCGAGCGCTCGGCAGGGCCCGGCGAATCGACGGCGAGCGCGTCGCCGCCGACCGGCCTGCTGTGGCTGGTGCCGAACAGAGGCGCCCGGCGCCCATCGGAACCGCTGCCGCCGCCACCGGCGACGCCGCCGATCAGGCGGTCCGCACGGCCGCCCACCGAGCGGGCCCCGCGCCGCAGCGGTCGCGCGAGTTTCCCCGCGATGCGCCCGCCCGCGTAGACCGAGAGCAGCTTTAGCGAGGCGTCGCGCCCCGGCGCCTTCGGCCCGGTGGCGATGCCGATCAGGCTGTCGGCGAGCGTCTTCCGCTGGAGGAAGACGGCCCAGAAGAACAGCGACTGGAGGCCGAAGGACATCAGCCAGCCGAGCTGGTCGGTCGCGCTCGACAGGGCGCCGGTGACGGCGAGCAGGACCGCCAGGATCAGCGAGTAGGCGGCCTTGCGGAGCAGGTAGCCGGCCAGCTTCTCCAGCCACCCCTTGAAGAAGTCGTGACCGCGGCCGGGGATCACCGCCGCGATCAGCGCGACCGGGCTGAATGCGAGCAGGAGCAGCAGCAGGATCTGGGCCAAGATCACCCCGATCGAGAGCGAGCCCAGCAGCAGGAAGGCGCCGAGCTCGCCGACGAATAGGACGATCGCCAGCAGCAGCCGCTGGTACTGGCCGCCCTCCTCCATCGCATCGGTCGCCGGCTTGTCGGCGACGCCGAGGCGATAGCCCGAGCGATCCGCGTCGGGGAGGTCGGAGGCGTCGCCGTCGTTTAGGGCGTCGTACTCCTTGTCGCGTTCGTCCTTGTCGGGGACCCCGAGGCTGTAGCGGAGGAAGCGCGGCGCGTACTTGTTCGCGTTGTTGACGCAGACCTTGCCGTCGGCGGTGATCTCGGTGCCGGTCTGGAGCCGGCGGGCGAGCGTCGCGTCGCGGCTGGGGTTGGAGGACAGCGGCCGCACCGCGACCGACTCGGGATCGGAGTCCTTCGAGCCGCTGCCGGCGACTACGCAGTGTTCAAGGCCGCCGAAGTTGAGGACGACCCAGGGCTTGAAGACGAGCAGGTTGAACAGCTCGTTTGCCGTGTCCTCCTTCGCCTGCCGGGCGCTCGTCGCGTCGCCGTGGGAGGAGATCGACAGGAACGCCCCCGACATCTCGTTCGTCCACCCCGAGACGCTGCCAATCGTCGCCCCCGGCTGAGCGACGAAGAACAGAGCGAGCACCACGTAGACAAGCGACAGCCCGAGCGCCCCCGCCGTCTCTGAGTAGCGGCGCAGCACGAGCGCCTTCCACATCGCCCACATGCCGGCGATCGCCACGGCGAGCACAAGCCAGGGCTCGCCGAGGACGCCGGAATAGATCGAGTGGATCGCGCGCGAGACGGGCGCGAGCGCCCCGGCGCCGCCGGTGGCCCGCGAGCCGTTGACTAGGTCGAGGCCGAAGGCGAAGCCGAAAAGCGTGATGAGCAGGTTCGCCAGGAAGCTCGTCCCGAGCCAAAGGATCGAGGCGAGGAAGTAGGCGATCATCGGCGGGACGCCGGAGACGTCTACCCCGCCGGTCAGCGATGCCTGGACCGCGTCGAAGTGCTGGTCGAGCGAGTAGTTGGTGAGCGGGTAGCGCCCGGCAATCCCTTCGCCGCCGACCTGCGGCGAAGGCCCGACGTTGCTCCAGACATCGCTGGCCGCCCCGGCGAGGGGATGGGCGAAGAGCACGATCAGGGCCGCCAGGGAAAGCACCACGGCGACCCGGCGGCCCCAGCTGCCCGAAGCGCGCCGGCTCACGCGGCCACCGCCCGAGGGGTGTTGTCGAGTGCGGCCAGCAGCTCGCCGAAGACGAGGTCGAAGCGCAGCTCGCCGATCCGCCCGTCGAGGTCGCGCATCAGGCAGAGGCCCTGGCGGTATTCGCGCAGGCGGGCGCGGGCAGCGCCGTCCTCGGCGTCGAGGCCGATCTGCGTGATCCCCGCCCGCGCCTCGGCGTCGGTCTCCTGGCCGAACAGGAAGTAGACGCCGAATAGCTCGGCGAGGTCGCCGAGGTCGGCGAGGCGCTGGGTCGCCACCAGCACGGTCGCGTTCAGCGCCCGGCCGAGTCGAATGATCCGGTTGAGCAGCGAGCGGCCCTGCGTCGAGGCGAGCAGGAACCACGCCTCGTCCAGCACGACCACCTTGTGACGGCTGCGATCGCCCGCGATCAGCCGCAGCGCCAGGGCGGCGACCAGGGAGAGCGTCGCCACCGACACGCGCTCGGCGCGGGTGTAGGTCTCGCGCGAGGCGCCGGGGTCGGGCAGGCTGAGCCCCGGCGTGCGGATCGTGATTACCGACCGCTCGACCTCGATCGGCTCGACCTCGCCGCCGCCGAACCCCAGTCGCGCGAGGCCGAAGTCAGAGAGCACGTCCAGCGCCTCGGCGGCCTCACGCCCCGCCTCGGCCTCGGCCGAGCGCAGCCGCTCGATCACGCCGCGCAGGTTTCGCTCCCCCGCCCGCACCGCATCGCGCACGGCGCGGTCGATCGCGACCTCCCAGGAGGGCGGCGGGTCGCGCAGCAGCTCCAGCAAGTAGCTGGAGGCAAGCTCCTCGCGCAGCTCGGGCAGCCCGATCGCCAGCGGGTCGAGCTTGCCCCGGTGCTCGACCGCGCCCGAGAGCTCGAGGACTTCGACCTCGCCCTCCAGCTCGGTGACGCGGTCCAGGCCGTGGTCGGGCTTGGGGTCGAAGTCCACGACCAGCGACCCCCGCCGCTGGGCGGCGAAGGCGATCGACTGGGCGGCGATCGTCTTCCCCGAGCCAAGCGTCCCGGCCAGCAGCACCGCCGAGGCCCGCGCCTCGCGTGGCGCCTCGGTCGGGTCATAGAAGACTGGCCTGGCGCCGCCGGCCGGGGAGAAGCCGATGTAGATGCCGTCGGTCGAGGCGACGTGCGCGGTCGCGATCGGCACCGAGGCGCCGAACTGCTCGACCGTCATCTGCTGGACGTAGTCGGGGACTGAGCCGCCGCCAAAACGGGGCAGGTGGTCGGCAAAAAGCGCGTGCTGGAGGCCGCGCGGGCGGTGCAGCGCCACATCGCCGAAGCGCTCGCGCAGCGCGGAGACCCGGCGCTCCAGCTCCTCGCGGCTCGCTGCGCCAACTGCCAGCGAGATCGAGGCCCGCAGCATCGGCGGGTGCGCCGAGGACTGCAGGATCGCCTCGTACTCGCGAGCGAGCTCGCGGTCCTCCTCGGCCAGAACGCCGGGCCCGCTCGCGCCCTGCAACTGCTCGCGGTAGGCGTGCTCCACGTCGAGGATGCGCTTGCGCACCTGGCCGAGCGCTTCGCGGTTGCCGATCCATTGCGTGTGCAGGACGGCGTCGACCGGGAAGCCGGCGTCTTCGGCCGGGGCGAAAAGGACCTCGGCGGCGCCGGGGAACTCCGCTTCCTCGGCGAGCGACCCGACGCAGAGGAAGGCCTGGTAGGCGGTGCCCTCCTCGGCCTCGACCTCAAGCGACGGCGGCTCGCCGGGGCGCTCGGTCGCGGGCGCGTTGGCGCAGCTCCAGAGATCCTGGGAAAGCGGCTCGTAGGCGACCGAGCCGCCCGGCGCTACGACGACCAGCGCGTCGGGCTGCCAGTGAGGGTCAAGCGCCGGCTCGGCGACGCCGCGACAGGCGGCGCGGCGCAGCAGCCAGTGCAGCTCCTCGGTCGATGCCCGCTCCAGGGCGAGCGCCCCATTGAGGCGGTCGAAGGTGCGCTGCTCAACGGCCGCCAGCGCCTCCAGCTCGGAGCCCGAGATCGGCTGCGGCGCACCGACGCCGGCAAGATCCTCGACCCGACGCCGTACCCGTCCGAACGAGCGCAGGGCGCTCGGGCCGCCCCCACCCTCGACCAGCGAGACGGCGATGTAGACCTCCGGGACGTGGGAGCGGAGCTCGCGCAGCCTCGCCACGTGGCCGTCCAGGTAGCGCCGCCAGCCCTCGGGGTCGGCATGGCGCTCGTCGGCGAGGTCGGCTAGGTCGCTCGCGTAGCGCTCGGCGGGGTAGGCCCGCTGGACTCTCCAGATCGAGAAGTCGGCGCCAGCCAGGTGGGCGAAGCGCTCCAGCCGCCGCAGCAGCCCCCACTTCTCGGCGGTCGGGAGGAACGGATAGGCGATCGTCTCGGCGCGGTAGAGAGCCGCCGCCTCGCCGCCCGGCCCGATCAGGACGTTCCGCCTCGCGTAGCGCAGCGGGAAGGCGGTCATGGGCGCACCTCCAGGACCTCGCCCTCGCCGAGCGCCAGCCGGCGGGTGGCGACGTCGTCGCGGCGCGCTCGCCCGCCCCGCCCCTGCGCCACCTTTCGGCGACGCCGCCGGCCGCACGCGCGCACCGCGACCGCCTCGGAGAAGAAGACGATGGCCGGGCCGCGGACACTTCCCCGCCGCAGGCGAGGCGAGCGCTCGTCAGGAGCGACCCAGACCTCGCCGCCGAGCAGGTGCGCCCGGCCTGCCGCCGGCAGCGTGCGACCCAGCGACCGGCGGCCCGAGGCGAGGTGTGACGCGAGCCAGGAGACCGCGAAGCGGTCGGCGCGGCGCCCGTCGGGGGTCGCCTGCGTAGCGAGCGTCGCGACCGCCGCCGGCAAGACGATCAGGCGCAGCGGCCAGTCGAGCAGCCCGAGCAACAAGCCGCCGCACCAGGTCGCCGTCAGCGCGGCGAGCGCGGCGAGCGTGCCGCCGATCCTGCCCCCGGCGCCGGCTCCCGCGACTCCGGCGAAGGCGGCGAGGACGAGCGCCACGGCCGCCGAGCCCGAGCCGACCGCGATCACCGCCAGGAGCGCGGCGCTCGCGTAGGCGAGCCAGCGCAGCGGCACCCCGCCGGGAACGGGCAGCGGCCGTCCCTCGATCGAGTAGATGCGCCGCTCGGGGCGGAAAATCCGCTGGTAGGAGCGGATCGGCTCGAAGCCGTCGCTCACGGCAGAATCCGATCCCCGATCGCCCGTGCTGCGGCGGCGACCTGGTCAGGAGAGAAGACGAGCCAGCCGACCAGGATCGCCGCCAGGAGGAAGACGGCGAGGTCGGTGAACTTCCTGTTGATCAGGAAGATCAGCCCGACGATCGCGATCAGCCCGCCGTAGATCGAGGCCGCCCAGTGGCGCAGTTCGGAGCCGATGTTCCGGCCCACGTCGTTGCCGCCGGCCGCGAGCGCGTCGGGTGCCAGCCACAGCGCCGCCGCGAGGACGAAGGCCGCGAGAATTGCCAGCCGCCGCCTCACGAGAGCGCCCCTTCGACCGCCTCGACATACCAGCGGTCCCGCCGGAGGAGCTGGAGGCGGTAGGCGAGCGGGTAGACCGCGCCGGTGGCCGTGTCGCGGACCCGTACCGTGGCGAGCGCCGTGCGCCGTGCGCCTTCGCCGCCGCCGAGCTGCTTGACGCTCGCGACGGCGAGAAGTTCGAAGTCGCCGCCAGGCGGCGTCACCGTCGCTCCCGGCGCCAGGAGATAGGTGAGGTCGCCGGGGTCGCTCGCCGAGAAGTAGACCGGCAGGAAGCGCCGGACCAGCTCGTCGATCGCCCCGGCATCGGGGCCGGCGAGGGCGCGGGGAGCTTCGACGCTCTCCCCGACCCCCGCCGGACCGGCGACGATCGCCGGCACCCCCTGGGCCGCCACCTCGCCCGCGCCTTCGCGGACGATCGGGACGGCGAGGTAGAGGGTGCGGGCGTCGCCGAGCTCGCAGGCGACCGTGACGATCGCCTGACCGTTGCCGAGGTCCCGAGTGCCGGCGACCTCGGCCTGCTCGACCCGGGCGCCTGCGTCGCTCCCAAGATGGGCTGGAGCCGAGGTGCCCGGTGCGAGAAACGGAGCCAGCGCCTGCGGCGAGGGCTCCGAGAGATAAGTCCGCGCGAACCGGACCGCGAAGGCGGCGGTCGCGGGATCGCTAGAGCTGTTGCGCTCGGCGGTCGCCGTGTCGGCCCCCCGAGGTTCGGTCAGGACGCCGGAGATGCCCCGCAGAAGCAGCAGCCCGACCAGCGCCCACAGCGCCACCCGGCCCGCGGCCCGGAGCACCGAGCCGACCGAGCGGCTGTCACCTTCGCGGCGCTTGGGTTGGGTACCGATTCCTATTGACACTTTGAAAACACCTCCGTTGTCGTGCTTGGCGCCAGCCGTTTTGCTGGCTCAGGACAACGGGGGCGTGAGCCTCCGAAGTGGTCACAACCACTCAGGCGAGGGGTTGTGAGTGTGTGTGTCCGCTACACACACAAAACCCCTGCGGGCCTCCACGGACGCCGCAGGGGTTGACGGGAACCTTCGGCGCTCAGGCCGTAGCGCTCGTCGAAGCGGTCGAGAGCGCGGAGGCGAGCTGCTGGACGAGCCACCAGCCGGTGAAGTCGACCAGTTCGTAGCGAACCCATACGCCGTCGCGCCGCCGGCTGACGACGCCCGCCTGATGCAGCACGCCGAGCTGCTTGGAGACTCCCTGCTGGCTTACCGGGAGACAGGCGGTGAGCGCGCTGACGGTGGCGCTGCCCCGCTCATTCAGGATTTCGATCAGGCGAATCCGGGTGGGGTCCCCCAGCACCCTCAGCATTGCGGACACCATCTCGACCGTCTCGTCGGACAGCGGCTCGCTTCGTGCCGTCACGCTTTTCTGCTGTTTCGGGTCGTTGACCATCTCAATAACAGCAGGGCGCGAAGGGTGAAAAGTGGACCCTACTATTGGGTTGTATGTGTGTGAACCGGCCCACACATGAAAAGACCCCGGCTGCCCAGGCCGGGGTCTGACCGCTTCCTATGTCCCCTTTCTCAGCGCAGCCGCAGTTCGGTTCCGGCGTAGATCAGGTTCGGGTCTCCGGTTCCGATCCGATCTTCGTTCAATCGCCAGAGTCGCCCGACCTCGTCTTCGATCGCCTGCGTGTCGGCGCCGGGGCCGAGCAGGTTGGCGGCGATCTGCCATAGGCAGTCGCCGGGCTGCACGACATAGGTGTCCTTGCCGGCGAGGTTGCGGCCGCTGTCAGGGGTTGAGACGACGGGTCGAGGAGATGGCGGCGGCGCTTCCTGCTGAGGGGTTGGTTCGGCCGGCGGAGCTGCTTCAGCCGAAGCGACGCTTTCAGCCGCGCCGCCGCTTTCGACCCGCTTTTCCTGCGGGGCGACGATCGCCTGACCTTCGACCGGCGCCGGTTCGGGGGATCGCGCCTCTTCCTGCCGGGCGGATTCGGGCTCAGGAGCGTAAGCGGGTGGTTCGGGTGAGGCGACCGGTGGCGTCGCTTCGACCGGCGCTTCGGGAGCGGCGCTGGTGACGCTTTCCGGCGCGGGTGCTTCGGCTTCTACTTCTACTTCGGCTTCCACCGCCCCGCCTTCTTCTTCGCCTTCGGCGGGCGCTTTTTCTTCCAGATCGGTTTCTTCGCCGCCCGGATCGAAGTCAGGCGGCCCGACCGGAACTTCGATCGTCGTCCCGGTTCCTTCGCCTTCGCTGTCAGCCTCTCCCGCTACCGCGAAGCCGGGGAGCGTGGCGCCGAGGACGAGCGCCGCGCACAGCGCCAGCGCCAGCAGCCGCCGGCCAGGAGAAGGACCGGATCGCAGGTCCGGGGAGATGGAGATCAGGTGCCGAGTTAGGTTTGCCATTCGGTTTCCTCCCTCGCGGTCGAGGCTGTTGTTTTTTCAGTTCATGGGATCGGCCACGCAGCGGAAGCTCTTGGCGGTGTCTTCGGGGATCAGCCCGACCGCTCCGTTTTCTTCGCTGACGTAGAGGACGTCGAGCTTCCCCGCGGTGCTGGATGGGGAGACCTCGGCAGTCAGCTCGCCTCCTGCCGCGAGCTGAATCTGCGGCTGAGCGAGCGCGGCCATCAGCTCCTGGTGGGTCGGCAGCCGCCGGCCTGCCCTTTCGCGGTTGTCGGTCGAGGCACAGCCAGATGCCGCGCCTTTATAAGACTCCGGAGGACGAGCCTGGACCTCTACGCACACGTCGGCGACGGGAATCGTCGGGCCGAATGCCTGCGGGCAACTGTCGAGGAAGCGGGCTGCCGGCTGACCGGCGAGGCGGGCGGCGTTCTGGGCGCGGGGAACCGCGTGCAGGCTCGACTCCTTCACGACCCGGCCGCCGATCGAGTTCGCCTTGAACTGCCGCCCCGTCAGGCTGTGCTTCTGGATGTCATGGCCGGTGATCTTGGAGACGGCATAGGCCCCGGTGCCACCGAGGGCGAGGAAAAGGGCCAGCGTCGCGACGACGTTTGCGTAGGTGAGTCGGTCCAGCATGGCTCTCAGCACGGGTTTCTCCTCGGCTCTAGTTGATCGGCCTCTGCCTAGCATGGCCGTCCTCTCACTCGGACCGTCAGCTCGTGGCTGTTGCCTGGCTCCAGCGGGTAGCCGGCCTCGCTGGGCAGGTGGGCCCGGAGCGGGTAGCGAGCGAGGCCACAGGTCCGCCTAAAGAAATAGACCTTGCTCCAGGTGCCATCCGTCGCGTCGCTTCGGATCGTTCGGAAGGTCTGCCATTCGCCCGTCGAGTACTCGACCTGCAGCTCGATCAGCTTCCCCTTCGCCGGAAGCGGGCGGCCCCTTACCCGCCCGCTGAAAGTGACGGAATCGCCGTTGCGGACGTGATCGGGCGTGACCGAGAAGGTCGAGGTCGCTTTGACCAGGAGGGTTGCCCGGTCTTCGACCGGGAGGATCGTCGCGGTGCCTTCGTAGACGAAGCGGAGCTGCTGCGAGGACCGCGCCTCCACCGGGTAGACGAAGCGCCCGTCAGAGTCGGTCGTTATCGCGTCCTCCAGCTCCTCGGTCCCTTCGACGGGTTCCTTCCCTTCCACCCGCTGGGAGTAGACGAGTACCTTCGCTCCGGACAGCGGGTCGCCGGCGCTGTTGACAAGTCGGCCGCCGAGGTGCACCCGGCGTCCGAAGGAAACCTTGACGCGCGGCTCGAGGACCGTTCGGCGCACCTTGCCCTTCTTCTTCCCCTTGCGGGTGACGGTGCGCTTGTCGACCACCCCTGCCTTCATCGCGGTCGTCGTCCGCAGCGGCAGGCGCAGGCGCATCGGCTGGCCGTCGCGTCGATGATCGGTCGCGCCGATGTTGTTCGCCAGATCGCTAGCGCTGGCGCGCAGTTCGTATTCGCCCGCCGGCAGGGCGGCGTCGTCCACCCGCGTCACGAGATGGTCGCCTTCCTTGCTGGTCGGCAGCACCTGCCAGGTCCCCGACCCGGCGCGGCTGATTTCGATCTCGCCGCCGCCGACGCCGGAGACGCGGTCGGTGGCGAGGACGGAGATTCGGGTCGGATCATCAGCGCTCGGCGCCTCAAAGCCGAGCTCAGGAGGTTCAGGGTCGAAGCGCAGCCGGACCGGCTCGGAGGCGTTCGCCGGCTGCTGGTTGCCGGCCGCGTCCTCGCGCCAGAGGCGCAGTTCCCACTCGCCGGGCGACGGCACCTTCACGTCGTTGATCGCAGCGATCCCTTCGCCGCCACTCTCTGCCGTGGAGCATTCGCTGCCACCGGCGCGGCAGAGGCGATAGTAGGCGGCCGTGATCGGAGCCCGATCGGGTTCCGCCGGATTCGACCAGGCGACATCGAAGTCGTTGCTGTTGCGCCAGGCTTCCCCGCCGCCGACGCCAACCGACACCGCTCCCGGCGCAGCGTTGTCGATCCGCGCCGTGACGGCGGCCGATTCGGCGCGGTTGCCGGCCGCATCTTCGGCAACGACCGTCAGCGGCTGAGGACCTTCGGGAGCTTCGGCCGTGTTGATTTCGATCCAGCCCGGGCTGTTGGGGCAGGGGATTCGTTGGGAGTAGCTACAGCTCTTCGGATCGCCTCCGCGCACCCCGCCGCCGATCAGAACAGCCGCGGTCTTGATCCCAACGTTGTCCGAGGCTTCGTAGCGGACACCCTGCTTGCCGCTCACCCACTTCCCCTGAGCGAGTGGTTCGTCCTGTACGACCCCGGCCGAAGGCGCCGAGCCGTCAACGACCGTCGCCTCGGCGGCAAGGGTGCCGATGTAGTTCTGGCCGCGGGCCGAGCAGTATTCGCGTGAGGAGCTACCGACGCAGACGACCCGCTGGACGATGCGGGTCGCCCCGCCGAGGTCATAGGCGCGCAGGCGCGGCCAGCTCGACGCCTGGGCGGCTCCCGGGTTCGGGCAATGGCGGTTGGCGCGGACGTTCTTGATCGAGATCGGGGATGCACCGGGGCGTTCGGCGTAGAGCTGGAGGGCATAACGGCAGTCGCGGCGATGCGCGACGCCGGACCAACGCAGCCGCGAGATGGCCGTCCCAGGAGGCGCACTGAGAACGAATCCCGACTGCGCTCCGCGAGGCACCCTGCCGGTGCCCGGCACGTTGGCCGTGACCAGCCCGCGCAGCCCCGGCCCGAGCGGATTGCAGGCCCGCCTCCACTTCATCCCGCGGGTGGCGAAGTCTTCGAAGGCCGAGCTGACATAGCCGGCTTCGTCTGCCTGGCAGATAGAGATCGTGTATTCGCCTGCCGCCGCCGTGCCGGGGGCGACGAAGCCGACCAGCAACGCCGCGAGGACAGCGGCGAGGCTCGCGAGGATCGGTCCCTTTCGCATCTCAGGGGCCTCCGAACTGAGGCCCGGAGCTCGCTGGGGCGGGTGCGGGGTCTGCTGCTGGAGCTGCTTCAGTGGCTTCATGGCTGGATTCCGATTCGGTTTCGCTGGACTGATAAGCGGGGGTGACGGGTTCGAAGCTGTCCTCGGGCGCCGGTTCGGGTTCCGGTTCGGGCTGGGGCTGCGGTTCAGGTGCTGGCTGGGGCGTCGGTTCGGGGGCCGGTTGCGGTTCTTCGGCCGTCGTCGGTTCGGCCGGCGTGTAAGTGGGGCCCGTCGATTCCGCTTCTGGCGGCGGGTTCGTATGGTCGGATTCGGTGTCTGGAGAAGACGCGATCAGGCCCTGTGCGGCGCCCAGCGGGTCGACTCCCTCATGCACGCAGTAGGTCGCCGCCCCGCCGCCGATCGCGATGCAGCTGGCGATCACGGCGCCAACGGCGCCGGGGCGGGCGGCGGCGAGCGGGGTCGGATCGGCCGCCCGGTAGTAGGTCGTCGCCGCGTGCTGCTTGACCTGGGCGCCGCCGTCAAGAACCTGCTGCTTGAGCGCCGAGAGCTTTTCGGTGGCCGAGTCGGCGACCCGCCTAACCACGCCGGGGCTCGCCCCTTCAGCGGCAGGCGGCAGCATGGCGCCGGCCTTCTCCCGCCACCCGATCAGGCGCTCGCTGAACAGCTCGCAGCGCCCGCAGCGGCCAAGATGCTCACGGGCTGCCGCCGACTCGTCCGGCGTCGATATACCGAAGACGAACCGCATAACCAAGGGCTCGCCGCGCTCGCAGCCGCCCCCGGCGAGTCGCCCAACGGTCGTCCGCGCGTGATCCATGATCTCAAGAAGGTCGCGCTTCACGATCCGCTCGCGGATACCGAGGCGGTCGGCGATCTGCGGGCGCTTGTAGCCAGCGCCATAGAGGGCAAACACGTCGCGCTGGCGATCTGACAGGGACCCCGAAAGCTCGCCGACCAGCATCTCAAGGTCGGCGTCGTCTTCTAACTCGATCAGCTCCTCGGCCGGACCGGCCGCGTCCTCCACAACCCTCCCTTTCTCCACCGTGAGGGGGTCGATCGGAATCTCACGTCGGCGGCGATTGGCTTCCCGGTTCAGGTAGCGAAGTGCCGCGGTTCGAATCCAGGTGTAGACCTGGCCGGGGTCGGTGATGCCCTCGGCTTCGCTCAGGAAGCTCTTGCAGGCGTACTGGATCGCTTCTTCGATCTCTTCGACCCAAATCTCGGGATAACGGGCGGTGAGCTGTGCCCGCAATGCCTCGCCGCGCTTTCCCCGGACCAGGCTCCGTAGAAGGGCATCAGTCCCGGTATCGGCAGTTCCTGCGGTGACGGAGTCGGAGGCCATCGGTTCAACAGGGCGAGAAGGAGCGAAAGTGGACCCCTCTGTCGCTGGCGCTGTACTTCTCACGACGCCTCCGATCAAGCCACTGGAGCCGGACTCACGAGCCCGGCTGCCACTACAACGCCAAGCCTACCCACGCTTTGGACTTGCAAACCTTGATGTTTATGAGTGTTGCGGATTAGTTCAACAATGCTTTCCACCGATCCCGACCTGCCCAGTCGGTGGATGCATTGCTACCAGCAGCTCTCGGCGGTGGGCCAACGCAGGGGGCATCTGCGCGGTGCCCACTCTTACGGGCTACTCTGGATCGAAGATCGCGGCGGCGCTGAGGGCCGCGTGCGTCGGCTCCACGACCTGATCATCGTTCCGATATCGGACCAGGCCCGACCGTCGCAGGTCGCGGATCGCCTCAGTCGCTGTTTCAAGCTCCGTACAGTCCTCAGGATCGCTGACGATCCTTAGCGCAAGCTCGCGGACTGTCAGGCGCTGGGGATGGACATCGATTGCCTCTTCCAAGATCACTCGTTCGACCAGCGCCGGATCGTAGTTTGGCGAAGCCGGCCCGAGGCTCATTTCGCCGCCGCCCGTCGCCGGTGGCTGTCTACGGCCCTCGTCACCCACGCGGGACTTTGCTCGAGGCAGGCGACATAGAGGGTCTCCCCGCCCTCACTCTCATTCCTGACCAGGCCAAACGTGTCAAGGATTCGCAAGTGGTGCTTGACCTGGGCCAGGTGTAGACCTGTCTCGCGGCACACCTGCGCAATATTCACCGACTCGAACGGATCAAGGCAGCAGAGGATGTCCAAACGAGCGCCATGCTCGACTACAGCCCGCCGCGGGGACCGTCGCCGTCGGCTCATGCCTTTCCTCCCTCACCTTTGTTTTGTCCTTTGCGTTTGTTTTGTCCTTTGGCCTTCCGGTTCGCGCTCCGTTTCGGCGCCTGTGGCTCCGCCTTCCCGTGCTCCTTTTTGCGCTTCTCCCTTTCGTAGGCCTTGATCTCCGAGTGGGTGGGCGAAGGGAAGAGAAACAGGCCGACGGTCGCCTTTAAAGAGGAGCCCTCTGCGTCCCCGTTCGCCCCACGCTCAACCGTTTCGACTTCTAGACGCTCCGATTCTTCGATGCACCAGGCGAGAATTTCCGCATACTCCTTCCACGCAATCTCGTCGTAGTCTCGCGGTGCCCAGTAGATGCGAACGTCGTCCCGCTCGTACAGCTTGCCGGTTTCCTCGGCCTGGGCCACACGGCCGTTGAAGTTGCCAAAGGTCGCGCCGATCACGCCAGGGCGAAGAACCGGGGCGAGCGCACCCCAGTCCTTGTCGCCGATAAAGGCGGCCTCGTTCGCTCGGTACAGGTGCTTTACAGCCCCACGCACTTTTTCCGTCTTCGCCAATTCGATGATGCTGTTCTCGTTCAGCACCCTGAAGGCGTAGGCCGCTACGCCGACCGACACACCTGCGTCCCTGGCGAATTCGCTGGGTGAGTAGAGACGCTGGATTGCCACCGCGAGAATTTCTGCCCGCAACGGGTCCTTAGCGATGATCGCCACCTTCGGGTCCATCGCTTCTGCCGCCCGTTCACGCGCCCTCTTGGCGGTGCCTTTGTAGGACGGGCTTTTGCGTTTTGACCTCCCTTTGACTCGGGCCTTGCTTGCCGTCTTCGCTTTGCGCATTCCGCCCTTGCCCTTGGCCCCTCTGCTCACTTCTCCCTCGCGTTTCTTTGTCCGGGAACCAAAGGATTCCTTTCTTGGGACTCATCAGATCGTGAAGCGCCGAGTAGTTAAGCAACCTTTTTTCGATGCAGCGAACGGCTTACGTCTTCGCCTGTTGACTGCTAAGAATCTTTTGAGCATTCTTGCGCCTCCGCGTTAAGCGCCACTGCCGGCCCGTCTTCGGCGGGCAGGCAGCGGCGCTTCTAGTTGAACAGGAGGAGGTGATCGCCAATGGTGCTCAAAGCTGAGCAGGACGTTCCGATGATGCTCCGCATCGTCAAGAACGGCTAACCAAGAGAGGGGCGGGCGGAGCTTGCGTCAGATCCCGCCCGCCCCCCCATCTCGAGAACTGCTTATGAAGGGCCGCAGCTCGGACGGCGGCGAAGGGGAAGATCAACTCCACCGGCGAGACTGAAACCACGTCGGCCCATTTCCGCGAAAGGCTACGGCCTCAAGTACGCCGTTACTTCACGACTATTTGAGCATTCGTGCCCATATCTTTGAGGCCGGCGTGTTCGAGGGCCGGTTGTGTTGACCGATCGCACTCATCGCCCAGATTCAAGTGTGAAGCTCCCCGCCTGCGTCGTGGCCGGGGTCCAAATGATGCCGTCGAGGAGGGCGCAGTCGATTCGTATGCCCAGGCCGCTCGCGATCTTGATCAGGGTGTCTATGCGCGGAACCCGGGCGCCTCGCTCCAGCAGGCCTATCTCGGTCCGGTGAAGCGAGCAGCGCAGCCCCAGCTCTTCTTGGGAAATGTCGGCCTCCTGGCGAATCTGGCGCAAGTTTTCGCCGAAGCGCCTGGCTACCTCCATCACTCCATCCCCAGCCGGGCGAAGTAGAGCGCTGCTCGCGTGGGCAGAACGAGGCTCCCATGGCAATGCAGGAGCCCTCCGCCGACGAGATCGCGGATCGCTCGCTCCACCGCGTCCTCGCTCTTGAAATCACCGGGACTGGCGTAGAGCGCGTGGGCGACCTCGGAGATAGTGAGCTGAGCGGGATGCTTTTCAACAAGGAAGGCCAGAACCGCTCGCTGGTCTTCGATGTCTTGGGCAGCAGGGGCGGCAAGGTTGGCCGAGTCCGCAGGGTGAGGAGAGGACATCGGAGCTATGTCCCCCAATGCCGGAGGAGGCTCGTCGTAGGGCCCTCGCGAATCGAGATCGGCCAGAGCCTTCTCGCATGCCTGGTAGCCGAGCTGAAATCGCCTGTTGGTCTCGGCGTCTTCGTGGCTTGCATCCGCCTCGCTCCTCGACTCGACGAGGATCCCCACGGCTTCTCCGCGCAGGCGCTTGAGCACTTCCATCAGGTCGTGGGGTGCCATGGTCAATTCGAATCTCTCGCGTGCCTCCTCCTCGCCCCAGCCGATGTCCTGCAGCAGCCGGAAGTCTTCGGCGAACTCCAGCCCCAGCCGCTCGACCTTGGCGAAGTCTCTGGTCCTCTCCAGGGCGACCCAGAAGTCCTCGATGCTGCCGAGGTGGTTGCGGACCAGCTCGTATAGCCCCTCGCGCTGGTCGCGGTCGATCGTCGTGGTGATGGCGGGCACGGCGCCCCTCCTCTCGATAGAGGCACCGAGGAGAAGCCCGCGACGCGGGTCCGGAACGACCTGCGTCGGTACGGTCTCTCTCGCATCGAAGGCGTGTTCTTCGGTGCCGGGCCCCGGGGCGTTAGCGCGTCGCCGGGGCCGCTTATTGGCGTTTGTGGGCGCGAACGTAGGTGGACCAGAGGCCCGGCACAAGACCTGGAAACCGTTTCTCTCGGACCTCACCTTGCCCCAGGGCTTGCCCCAAGGTCAATTCTTCGCCGATTTTGAGACTCCCAAGAAGAGAAAACCCGCTTCACAAGCGGGTTTCGACAAACGCGCCCGACAGGATTCGAACCTGTGACCTTCGGTTTCGTAGACCGACGCTCTATCCAACTGAGCTACGGGCGCGGGTTGAGGCTTTGCGGCCTCTGGCGAGATTCTATGGGGTTCAGCGGCCTTGGAACTCGGCGTTGCCGGGGCCCTTGTCGAGGAAGGTCTTGACGGCCCGCTGCAGGTCTTCCGTGGCGAAGAGGTCGCCGGCTTCCTCTCGGACGGTGCGGTCGGCCGCGGCGATGCCGCCCTCGCGGTAGCTGCGCAGGATGCGTTTGGTCATCGCGTGGGCCTTGGTCGGTCCGGCCGCCAGCTCGGCCGCGTAGGCGCGGGCGCGTTGGTCGAAGTCCTCGTCGTCGAAGAGGATGTTGACGACACCCCAGCGCTCCATCTCCTCGGCGCCGAAGAGGTCGCCGCTCATCACGAAGTGGCGGGCGCGGCCGCTGCCGGCGCGCTCGGCGAGGCGCTGGGTGCCGCCCATCGACGGCGTCAGCCCGACGACCTTCTCGACCAGGCCGAAGCGGGCCGAGCGGGCCGCGACGATCAGGTCGCAGCCGAGCGCCAGCTCGAAGGCCGCGGTCAGGGTGAGGGCATGCGCGGCGAAGACCACGGGCAGCGGCAGCTCTTCGACCCGCTCGACGGTGCCGATCAGCTCATCCCAGAGGGTGCTCGCGCGCTCCGGGGTGAGGTCGTCGAACTCGTGGACGTCGACGCCGCCCGAGACAGCCCGCCCCTCGGCGCGGAAGAGCAGCGCCCGTGGCGGCTCCGACTCGACTTCTGCGACCACCGCCTCCAGGTCTTCGAAGAGCTGGCGGTTGAAGAGGTTGAGCGGTGGGCTGTCGAAGGTCGCCACGGCCAACCCTGACTCCTCGCCTTCGAGCCGGACGAGCGCCATGCGTTCGCTCAGGCCTCGCTGGCAGCCGGCTCGTTCAGCCGCACGTGCCAGCGCACGGTCGCCTTGGCGACCTGCGTGCCGTCGCCGTCGGTCAGATTCACCTCGCACGGAAACTCGACCTTGCCCTCGGCGTCGAGCGTCGCCAATGCCTCATCCGCCGGGACGCCGAGCGTCGCCATCGCCTCGATCGGCCCCTTGGCGATCTTCGTGTAGGAGATCTCGGCGCCGCGGGCGAGCGGCGTCACGTCGCCGAGCCGCTCGGCGAAGGCGCCGACGAAGGCGGCGCCCGAAGCCGTCTCGGCCACGGTGAAGAGGGCGCCGGCGTGCTGCGAGCCGACGTGGTTGGTCAGCTCGGCGCGTTCCGGCAGACGCACCACGGCTTCGCCGGGAGCGACACTGGTTATCTCGAGCCCGAGGTGCCCGGCGAAGGGCACCGCCTGCGTCATCCCCTGGGCTATCGCGTCGAAGTCGGTCACATGGTCTCCATCGGGTTGTCAGCGCGACAATAGACGGGTCGAGCAAAAGGAGGAGCACATGCGAATCGCAGTTCTTGGCACCGGAACCGTCGGCAGGACGATCGCAACCAAGCTGGTCGATCTGGGACACGAGGTGACGATGGGCTCGCGCTCATCCGACAGCGAGGCGTTGCGCGACTGGCTGAAGGACGCCGGCGAGGCCGCGGGCGGGGGCAGCTTCGCCGATGCGGCCGCGGCGGCAGAGCTGGTCTTCAACTGCACCGCCGGCGGCGCCTCGCTCGATGCTCTCGCCGCCGCGGGAGCGGACAACCTGGCCGGCAAGATTCTCGTCGACGTCGCCAACCCGCTCGATTTCTCGCATGGGATGCCGCCGACGCTCACCGTGTGCAACGACGACAGCCTCGGCGAGCGAATCCAGGCGGCCGTTCCTCAGGCCAAGGTGGTGAAGGCGCTCAACACCGTCAACGCCGAGGTCATGGTGGCGCCGGAGAAGGTCGGGGGCGATCACGCTCTCTTCATCTGCGGCAACGACGACACCGCCAAGTCGGAGACGACCGCGCTGCTCGAGAGCTTTGGCTGGCCCGGCCGGCGGGTGATAGATCTCGGCGACATCTCCGCCGCACGCGGTATGGAGATGTATCTGCCGCTCTGGCTTCGCCTGATGGGCTCGCTGGAGACCCCCGAGTTCAACATCGAGGTCCACAAAGCCTGAGGCCAGGGTCTCAGGGGACCCGATGCACCTCGAACAGGTTCGTGCCCAGCTCCTGGTCGGGCATGCCGGCGACGATCGCGATCAGGTCGCCCGAGCTCGCGACGCCCTCCCGCACCGCCAGCGAGGCGCAGCTCTCCAGCAGGCCACGCACCTCGGTCTCGTGCTCGCTGTGGATCGCCCGCACGCCGAAGAGGAGGTTGAGGCGGCGCACGGTCTCCGGCCGCGGCGAGATCGCCAGCACCGGCACGTTGGGGCGGTGGGCTGAGACCAGCCGGGCGCTGCGGCCGCTGGTCGTCGGCACGACCATCGCCGCCAGGTTCAGCCGATACACCGCTCCGACGGCGCTCTGCGCCACCGAGTCGGCGACGTCCTGGGTCGCCTGGTCGGTGCGGGTGAAGAGCCACTCGCCGTAGGGAAGGTCGGGCTCGGTCGCACGGGCAATCTGGTCCATGACCCGCACGGCCTCGACCGGGTGCTGGCCGACCGCGGTCTCCTCGGAGAGCATGACGGCGTCGGTGCCGTCGAAGATCGCGTTGGCGACGTCGGTCACCTCGGCTCGCGTGGGCCGCCGCTCGCTGACCATCGAGGCGAGCATCTGCGTGGCGGTGATCGCCGGCTTGGAATGCTGGCCGGCGGCACGGATCAGGCGCTTCTGCACGACCGGCACCTCCGCCAGGGGCAGCTCGATGCCGAGGTCCCCCCTCGCCACCATGATCCCGCCGGTGGCCGCGTCGACGATCTCATCTGCGTTTTCGGCGGCCTGCTGCTTCTCGATCTTCGCGATCAGGGGGATGTCCGAGCCGAGCGAGCCCAGCCGCTCCATCACCGGCTGGAGATCGGCGGCCGCGGAGACGAACGACATCGCCAGGAGGTCGATCCCCTGCTCGACCGCGAACTCGACCCAGCCGAGGTCGCCGTCGGTCGCGGCGCGCGCGGTGACGCCGGGGATGTTCATCCCCTTGTGCGAGGAAAGCGTTCCGCCGACCTCCACCTCCGCGTCGACGCCGCCGGCCTCGGCCTCGCCGACGCGAAGCCGGATCGAGCCGTCGGAGAGGTAGACGAGTTCGTCCTCGCGCAGCGAGCCGACCCCGGACCAGTCGACGGGAATCGTCTCGGCGTCCCCCTCGACCTGCCGCGAGGTGAGCTTCACGTGCATCCCGGTCTCGAGCTCGGCGACATCGCCGCGCAGCTCGCCGATTCGCAGCTTCGGGCCAGGCAGGTCGCCGAGCACCGCGACCTCCCGTCCAACGCGCTCCCCGGCGGCGCGGATCGACTCCGTCGTGCGGGCGTGCCGCTCGGGATCGGCATGGGAGAAATTGAGGCGGAAGACGTCGGCACCGGCTTCGATGAGGCGCACCAGGACCTCCTCGTCCCAGCTCGCCGGGCCGACCGTGGCGATGATCTTGGTCCGCCTGCCGTGCATGCGTCACATGACTGTAGAGGCTGCTCGATGCGATCTGGATCTGTGTGACACTGGGCCGGTGACCGAGCTGGCCGAGCCCGTCGTCCTTCCCCCTCTGGAGGGCAGCGACGGCCTCGTCGGCGAGGCCGCTCCCTCCCCCGCCGGCCCGCTCGAGGCCGGTGAGGAGGCTGGCCTCCGCGAGCCTCCGGCGATCCCACTTCCGCGGCTGCTGCAGACCCTGCGCTTCAACCGGCGGCAGATCGAGCTGGTCTTCCGCGCTCGGCGCGAGCTCGGCGAGGTCTTCCGCATGCAGGGCGCCCTGCCCGGCCCCGGACCGGTGATCACGAGCCACCCCGACCACGTCCGCTCCCTCTTCACCGCGAAGCCCGAGCAGGCTCCCTCGCTGACCGGCGAGTCGCCGCTGCGGCCGATCGTCGGGCCGAGCTCGGTGCTGACCGCCGTCGGCCCCCGCCACCTGCGCCAACGGAAGCTGCTGCTGCCGCCCTTCCACGGCGAGGCGATCGAGCAGTACACGCAGATGATCGCCGACGCCGCCGAACGCGAGATCGACCGCTGGCCGGTCGGGCGGCCGTTCGCCCTCGCCCCCCGCATGCAGGCGATCACGCTCGACGTGATCATGGCCGGGATCTTCGGCGTCGAGGGTAAGCCGAAACGCGGCACTCCCGAGCACCGGCTGCGCACCGTCACCCGGCGCATCGTCGCCGCGTCCACCTCGCCCTTCGCCCAGGTCAGCGAACTGATCAACCTCAACCGCGAGGAGGCGGTCGGACTGCTGGGGGTCGCGATGGAGCTGCTCGACCGGCCGACCTACGCTGTGATCGAGCAGCGCCGCCGCTCGGCGGACCTGGAGGACCGGCGCGACATCCTCTCGCTGCTGCTGCAGGCCCGGACCGAGGACGGCGAGGCGATGAGCGACAAAGAACTGCGCGACGAGCTGCTGACCCTCGTGCTTGCCGGTCACGAGACCACGGCCAACTCCCTCGCCTGGATCTGGGAGCGGCTGGTCCGCAACCCCGGTGCGCACGAGGCGCTGCGCGACGCGGTTCGCGGCGAGGGCGACGCGGCCGAGCAGATCGAGGCGACGATCGTCGAGGGGATGCGCTCGCGCCCGGTGATCCCGATGATCGGGCGGCGGGTGAAGCTGCCGTGGCGGCTCGGCGACTACGCGGTCCCGGCCGAGACCCCGGTGGCGATGAGCATCCTCCTGGTCCACCACCGCGAGGACCTCTACCCCGAGCCGTTCGAGTTCCGGCCGGAGCGCTGGCTCGGTCGCAAGCCCGGGACCTACGAGTGGATCCCCTTCGGCGGCGGCATCCGCCGCTGCCTCGGCGCCGCGCTGGCGATGGCCGAGCAGCGCGTGGTGCTGGAGACGATGGCGCGGCGCCTCGACGTCGAAGCCGACGATCCGGCGCCCGAGCGTGCCATGCACCGCAACGTGACGATGATCCCGGCCCGCGGCGCCCGCGTCGTCATCCGCTCGCGCCGCGACTGAAGCGCCGCGCCGCGGCCCGGTGCGGCGCTATGGTTTTCGGGCCCGGAGAGGTGGCCGAGTGGCTGAAGGCACTCGCCTGCTAAGCGAGTAGGGGGCGCAAGCTCTCTCGAGGGTTCGAATCCCTCCCTCTCCGCTCTTTCCACGGTTAGTCTCAGCCGGTGCCCTCGCCCCACACCCGCTCCTACGAGGAGTACGAGTCGATCTTCGCCGAGGTCGAGGCGCCGTTCGCCTTCGTGGACCTGGACGCGATGGGCGCCAACGCGAGCGCGATGCTGGACCGGGCGGGCGGCAAGCCGATCCGGGTGGCGAGCAAGTCGCTGCGCTGCCGTGCCCTGCAGCGGCGCATCCTGAGCGACGACGCCCGCTTCGAGGGGCTGATGACCTTCACCCTGCCGGAGACCCTGTGGCTCGCCGAGCAGGGCTTCGAGAACCTGCTGCTGGCCTACCCCACGGCCGACCTCGAGGCCGTGCGGGAGCTGGCGCTGCGCTCGGTGGCCAGCCCGGCGGCGGCGCCGATCCTGACGGTCGACTGCGTGGAGCATCTCGACGCGATCGAGTCGGTCCTCGGGGCGGCGGCGGCGCCGGTCCGGGTCTGCATCGACGTCGATGCGAGCTGGTGGGCGCTGGGCGGCAGGCTCAAGGTCGGCCCCAAGCGCTCGCCGGTGCACACGGTCGATCAGGCGATCGCCCTCGCTAGCGAGATCGATCGCCGCCCCCAGCTGGAGCTGGCGGCGCTGATGGCCTACGAGGGACAGATCGCCGGAGTCGGCGACCTGCCGCCGGGCCAGCGGCTGCGCGGCCGCGCGATCCGCTCCATGCAGCGCCGCTCGGCGGCCGAGCTGGCCGGCCGCCGCGCGGCGATCGTCGCCGCGATCCGCGAGATCACCGAGCTGCCGATCGTCAACGGCGGCGGGACGGGCAGCCTCGAGCTGACCGCCTCGGAGGACGTCGTCACCGAGATCGCCGCGGGCTCGGGCTTCTACGCACCGGTCCTCTTTGACCACTACAGCCGCTTCTCGCTGACCCCGGCCGCCGGATTCGCCCTGCCGATCGTGCGCAAGCCAGCACCCGACGTCGCCACCGCGCTCGGCGGCGGCTACCTGGCCTCTGGCAGCGGCGACTCCGCCAGGCTGCCGACGCCGTGGCTGCCCGCCGGGCTGCGCCTCGATCCGGAGGAGGGCGCCGGCGAGGTGCAGACGCCGATGCTCGGCGCGCCGGCGGCTGAGCTGTCGATCGGCGATCGCGTCTACCTGCGCCATGCCAAGGCGGGCGAGCTCTGCGAGCGATTCGATTCCCTTCACTTAGTCGAGAACGGGGAGATCGTCGACCAGGTTGCCACCTACCGTGGTGAGGGACGTACGTTTCTCTGAGGATCGACCGAGCTAGCTAGATCCCGCGGAAAAGCTCCATCGGCGGCACCTCCAGGCCACGTGCCAGCTTCACCACCGTCGACACCCGCATGTCGCGAAGGCCGCGCTCGGCCCGGCCGACCTCGACCGGATGCATGCCCGCGCGGTGGGCAAGCTTTTCCTGTGTCAGCTTGCGGCTCTTCCGCTGCGCCTTGATGTTGCGGCCCACCGCGAACTTCGGCTCTTCCCCCGCGGTCCCCGTCTTCCTGGCCTTCGGCTCCACTCTCCGATCATCGAGAGCAGAGCCGATGACGTCCAGAGCCAATGACGCATGTTTACCCCCATGGAATGCCTAGAAGGGAACCCATGTGCACCCCGGCAGGAGGAAAAGCGGCTTCCAACCTCACAGTTCCAAAATAGAGCCAATAACGTACTATTGCTTGGAATCATCCAACCAGTCAACCCAAAGGCGAGTGCATGTACGGCGATGGGATGGAGGCGCGGGAGGAGCGTGTGCGCAGCCACTCGGCGCGGGTTGCGATACTCGACCTGCTCGCCAAGGACGACGCCGAGCTGACGATCGCTCAGATCCGGGACCGGCTCTCGGGCGAGCCGAATCTGCGCAGCACCCATTACCACCTGGGAGTGCTGACGGCGAGCAAGCTGATCGTCAGGAACGGCAGCCGTTACAGGCTCGCCTGAGGTGGGTCAGGGGCCGAGCACACGCCTCGCGTACTCGTTGCCGAAGACCCGATCGGGATCCAGCTCCTCGCGAGCCGCCTGGAACCTGTCCCACTCGGGATAGAGGGGCGAGAGCGTGTCAGCGGTCTGAAAGTGACGCTTGCCCCAGTGCGGCCGACCGCCGTACTCCGACATGATTCGCTCGACGGCCTGGAAGTAAGGTCGCCACTCCATCCCCCGGTACTGGTGGACGGCGATGTATGCGGTGTCGCGTCCGTGGGAGGGGCTCAGCAGGGCGTCGTCGCCGGCGGTGACACGCATCTCGATCGGGAAGAACACCGGGTAGCGATTGGCGCGAATCCACTCGATCACCCGCCGGGCCGCCACCGGGCCGTGCTCGCGTGGCACTCCGTACTCCATCTCGGTGAAGCGAACCCGTCGCTCGCTGGCGAAGACGCGGTCGCTGCGGTCCGTCGTCCGGCCACCGGAGGCTAGCACCGCGGCGAGGCGGGAGAGGCCCGGAATCGCCCTGGGCAGCATCCGGCCGGTCGCCGAGAGCGCCGCGAGCGCCCAGTTCTCGAGCACGATGTCGTTGAGGTAGGCGGTGACCTTGCCGCGGGGATGAGGCGGCGCGTCGATTCGATTCCGCTCGATCACCAGCGCCGAGTCGGCGTAGGGAAAGGTGAAGAGCTCGAAGTGATCGTTCGCCTCCGCCCGCTCGTCGAAGCTGTCGAGCACCTCCTCGCGCGGTTGCGGCGCATCGACACGGACAAGCGTGAAAGCGGGGACGCAGCGCAGCGTCACGGCCGAGATCGCACCGAGGGCACCGACGCCGACACGCGCCGCCCGCAGGAGATCCGGCTCGGACCCGGTCACCTCCCGAACCCTGCCATCGGCACAGACCAGCTCCAGCGCCTCGACCTGGGCCGAGATGTTGCGCAGCTTCGCGCCGGTTCCGTGGGTGCCGGTCGAGATCGCGCCGGCGATCGTCTGGCGGTCGATGTCGCCGAGGTTCTCCATCGCCAAGCCGAGCCGATGCAGCTCCTGGTTCAGCTCCGCCACCACGGTCCCGCCGCCCACCTTCACCAGGCCAGCGGCCGGGTCGGCATCGATCAGGCCGCTCAGGGCGGCGACGTCGATCATCGTTCCGTCGGTCAGGGCAGCCTCGGTGAAGGAGTGACCCGTGCCGGCGACACTGACAGTGCGTCGGCTCGCCGCCGCCGCGGAGATCGCGGCGGCCAGCTCGTCACGACTGCGCGGGCGCACCACCTGCGCCGGCATGCAGCGCTGATCGCCGGTCCAGTTGCGCCACACCTCCGCCATGCCGACGTACGCTAGCCCTCGGCGGGCCGGGGAAGCGCCGGGACCAGCGAACGGTACGCGTAGGCGGCGGTGAGGAGGAGGAGAGCGGCAACCGCGAGGCTCGGTGCCGCGTAACCCGAGGCACTGGCCGCGACTCCACCGGCGACGGCGCCGACCATCTGGCCGGCCGCCCATGCCATGTTGGAGAGACCCGCCGCGAAGCCCTGATGCAGTCCGCTCGAGTCGGCCGTCTCGGACAGTGTCGTCAGCGCCGGAGCGAAGCAGATGCCCGCCCCCAGCGCGCCGAGGATAAGCGCGGCGAGGACAGGCTCCAGGGCCTGCGCGGAGGCTATGCCGACCATCGCGCAGGCGCATATGCCGATCCCGATGACAAAGGGAGTGCGACGGCCTACCCGGTCCGAGTAGCGGCCGGCGAGCGGCGCCAGGATTGCCTCGAGGCCGGCGCCGGCGATGAAGCCGCCGGCGATCGCGACATGGCCGCCACCGAGTTCGTCGATGCGCAGCGGAACCAGGACCTCCACCGCCCCGAACATCAGCGACGGGATCGCGACGAAGGCGGTCGCCGTGAGGACCGGCCGGCTGAGGGTCGCCGCCCGCACCTCATGCAACGGCTGGCGTTGGGGCGGACCGGCTTCGGGCAGGCGGGAGGCGGCGAAGGCGAGCAGCAGCGCGATGCCGAGCACGGCACCGAAGACGGCTCCGGTGCCGACTTCGCCGGCGATCGCGCCGAGCAGCGGACCGACCAGAGCGCCGGCGACCGCGGTCCCCAGCGCCGTCCCGATGACCGAGCCGCGCCGCTCCGGCGCGGTGGCGGTGATCAACCAGGTCAGCGCCCCAGCCCAGGTCAGGGCGCCCGAGATGCCCTGGACGAAGCGGGCCAGGTCGAGAAGGACGATGTTCTCGGCCAGCCCGAAGGCAAGGCTCGAGCAGCCGAGCAACACCAGGCCGGCGATCACGGTCCGCCGCGGACCGGTCCAGGTCGCGACCAGACCGGCCGGCAGGGAGGCGATCAGGGTGCCGGCGGCATAGGAGGCGGCGAGGATTCCCGCCTCGGCCTTGCTGAGGCCGAACTCGGCGACGTAGTCGGGCAGCAGTGGAGAGATCGCCGCGTAAAAAGCGACGTCGAAGAAGACCATCGTCGAGGCGAGGACAAGCAGCCGGCGCATGCCTATATCCAATCATCGAGTGGGCTGTTTACTCCATACCCTTCTGTCCATACATTTGCAGCTAGCATCGACATGTCGTCTGAGCGCCCGGAGGGGTGGCAGAGCGGTTGAATGCGGCGGCCTTGAAAGCCGTTGGATGCCTTCGGGTGTCTCGTGGGTTCGAATCCCACCCCCTCCGCTGTGTGGGTCGGCCCTGTCAACCGGCTCTCAGCCGCGATGACCGAGAGGCTTCCGAGACTCGAAGAAGAACATCGGCCCGGAGCGCTGGGTGGCGGTCAGGTCGAAGCCCGCCGCGGTGAGCCAGGACTCGATCTGCGCCTGCGTCGGGATGGGGCCGAAGTCACCCGTGTGGGGGCGGACCAGGAGACGTTGGCGCAGGGTGTCGCCGCCGCGGACGAACGAGGAACCGAGCAGGCGCCCACCTGGCTTGACGACTCGGGCGGCCTCGAGCAAGGCGCCTCGCGGATCGGTGAAGCAGTGGAGGCCCCAGTAGGAGAGAAAGAGATCGGCGCTCGCGGCGGGCAGCGGCAGCGCGGTCGCGTCGCTCTCGATCAACTCGACGCCGCTGAGGCCGCGTGACGCGGCGCGCCTTCGAGCACGACCCAGCATCGAGGGTGAGAGATCGGCGCCCAGGTAGCTGACCGCTCGATCGGCGGGCAGGGCGCGCAGAGCCGGGCCGGCGCCGCAGGGACAGTCGACGATGGCTCCGTCACCCATTTCGCCGATTGCGGCCATGCCCTCGTAGTACGGCCTGGTGTCCCCGCCCCAGATCACCCGGCTGATGAGTCTGCTGAGCCATGGCCGCTCCATGTAGGCGCTGTAGATGGCACCGAACGGCGAGGCATAGAAATCCTTGCGCGCCACGCTCCGGAGCCTAGACGCGCCAGCACGCGCTGCGGGGGGCGACCCGGCGCCGATGTGGGGCTCGGCGGTGGCAGGATCGCCGTCTCCGCGACCGAACTAGCGGGGATGAACCGCGAGCGGTGGCGGCAGCGTGCCCGGCGCGCCAGCGACGCCTTCGGGCTGGTGCTGTTGCTGGTGGTGACGACCTACGTGCTCGCCTCCTTGCTCTCGAATCGCGGCTGGGCGGCGGTGCTGCTGACGATCGTCACCGGAGCGACCTCGGTGGTCGCCTTGATCAGCTCTCACGCTCGACCGATCCTGGTCCGGCGGGCGCTGGCCCTGGCGGTGCTGGCAACCGCGCTCGCCTTCGTCTCCGCCGCGTTTGGCGGACGCCTCGGCCTCAATGCGGCGTCGTTCGTCGAGATCGCCCTCCTCGCGGTGGCGATGGCGGCCGTCCTGCGGCGCGTCGTCACCTCCGACACCGTCTCCTTCCGAACGATCCTCGGGGCGATCAGCGTCTACATCGCCCTCGGCATCCTCTTCACCTGGACCTATGGCGCGATCGACCGAATCGAAGGCGGCGGCTTCTTCGGCGCCGGAGTGGCGGCCAGGGGCAGCGACTTCCTCTTCTTCAGCTACACGACGCTGACGACCACCGGCTATGGCGATCTCGTACCGGCCAGCCAGGTCGGCCGCATGGTCTCGGGCCTGGAGATGATGCTCGGCCAGATCTTTTTGGTGACGCTGGTCGCCGGCCTGGTCAGCCTCTGGCGACCCGGCGAAGGGCTGCTGAGACGGCGGCAGAGGCGGTCGGGCGAGGCGACCTAGTCGGAAAGCTCGACGCGCTCGATCTTCTTCTCTTCGAGCGGGCGGTCGGCGCCGTCGGTCTCAGTCGCCTCGATCGCGTCCACGGTCTCCATCCCCGAGGCGACGCGGCCGAAGACCGTGTGCTTGCCGTCCAGCCACGGCGCGGCCTCCGCGGTGACGATGAAGAACTGCGAGCCGTTGGTGTTCGGCCCGGCATTCGCCATCGCAAGCGCCCCGCGGACGATTTTGTGCTCGTTGATCTCGTCCTCGAACGTGTAGCCGGGGCCGCCGCGGCCGGTGCCCTCCGGGCAACCGCCCTGGATCATGAAATCGGTGATCACCCGGTGAAAGATCAGGCCATCGTAGAAGCCGTCGGCGGCCAGCTTGCGGAAGTTCTCGACGGTCTTCGGGGCGTCGGAGTCGTGCAGCTCCAGCACGATCTCCCCGGCATTGGTGTGCAGCGTCGCCTCTGACATGGCCGCCCACCCTACAGCCCTCCGCTGACCAGGACGGTGACCGGGCGAGAGGCGCCGGGGGCATAGGGCCAGCGCTCCTCGGCGAGCGCGACCGCCCGCAGGCGGATCTTCGCGGCGCCGGTGATGTAGCGGAAGCGGTAGCGCACGTGAAAACGGCCGCTGTGGTCGGTGCGGGTGACCAAAACTGGCCGCCAGAGGCGCGCCTCGTTCTCGTAGTACTGGATCGCGACCAGCTTGCCCCGCCGCGGCAGGGGCGCGCCGCGGGTGCGGACCCGCCCCCAGAGCCGCACCGATTGGCCGGTGTGGAGCCCGTGCGGCGAGGCCGCGAGGGTCGCGGCACCGCGAACCCGCAGCGCCAGCGCCGGGCGCCGCGCGGCCGCCAGCTCGCCGTCGCCGCCGAAGACCACGGAGACGCGGCGCGACGGGCCTGCGGCCAGGGCCAGCTCGAAGCCGCCGTGCGGTCCCGTCCGGACCGTCTCGACGCGGCGCCGGACGAGCGCTCCCCGCGACGGACGGATGGCGACCCGGAGCGTGCGCCCCGCGAGCCCGGCGCCGTCGGCGGTGAGCAGGCGTCCGGCCAGCGCCGCACCGGCACCGAACGGCACCGTCACGCTGGGGCCGCGACGCCGGCGCCAGCGAAGCTGCGCGAAGAGCCGCGTCTTAAAAACCGGCGGCGCCGAGCGCGAGCTCTCTCCCACACCCGCTGCCGCTGCCGCTCCCCCCACCGGTCGACTCGGGCCGACGGGCGGTGGCGTCTTGCGCAGCGCCATCTCCGTGCCGTCGACACGGCGCGTCGTCAACGCTGTGTTACCGGCGGCATCGGCCGCTTCGGCACGGAAGACGTAGGTGCCGGGGTCGATTCCGTCCGGGACGGCGGCCACGAGGCGAGCGGTCCCCGGCGCGGCGCCTCGCTCCAGCTTCGTCGGCAGCTCAGTCCAGCCGTCGGCGCTGAGCCGCCGGTACTCGATCCGTCCGCCCGCGGGCCCCGAATGATCGTCGCTCACGGCAGCCGCGACGCTGGGCGGCAGGTCCTGCCCGGTCGGATCCGGCACCGGCTCGAAGGCGACGCCGGGTGGCACGTCGTCGAGCCGCATCGGCATCTCGATCGCCGATCCGGGATCCGAGTTGCCGGCCTCATCCCGCAGCCAGATGTGGAACGTGTAGACGCCGGGGCGGGGAAGCTTGCGATCGGCGAGCGAGGAGATGTCGTGGCCGGAGGCGAGCTGGACGCCGGTGTCGTAGCCGGCCGGGCCGGTGATCCGCCAGTAGGCGCCGCCGATCGGGCTGGCCGGCCCCTGATCCGGATTGGCCCAGGCGAAGTCGAAGTCGTCGACACGGCGCCACCCTTCGCCACCGGTGAGGGTGAGGCTGCGCGGATGCGCCGGCGGGTTGTTGTCGATCAGCACGGTGACCGGGAAGAGGCAGGCGCTGTTGCCGGCGAAGTCGGTGGCGCAGCGGGTCAGGGCATGGGGACCGTCGCTGAAGCTCGTCGTCTGCACCGTCACCTCGCTTGCGGCGCCGGTCGGGCAGGGCAGCATCCGGGTGGCCCTCCACTCGCCGTCGATCATCGTCTTGGCGCAGGGGTACTCGGTCAGGCCGACGCGAGCGCCATCGATCAGCGTTTCGCTGAAGCGCACGCCGCCGCCGAGGTCGGTGTCCCAGTAGTTGACCCGCTGCGCGCCGCGGCGCCAGCCGCCCGCCGCCAGCTCGGCGCCGGCCTGTCCAGGCACGGGGGTGTAGCCGTCGAAGAGGGAGATCGTCATCGCCTGCACGGCCGACCACGAATCGGGTTCGATCGAGCACCAGCGGTCCTCCGGCCTGGCACAAAGCAGGCGGTCCTCGAGCGCCGGCTGGGGAACCGAGAATTCGGCGCTGAAGCTGCGGGGCGTGGTGTCCGTGGCGCCGGCGACGGCGAAGGGGTCGAAGCCGCCGCTCCAGTTGCCGGCGCCGATCCGCTGCTCCATGCCGTCATGGAGCGTGTGCCACCACATCCCCGTCACCTTGGTGATGCCCGTGCCCGCCGGCGCGACCCAGCGCCAGCGTGCGAACCGCGTTCCGGAGATCGTCGAGCCGCCCTTCGTGAAGCTCTTCATGTGCACGCCGTTGAACGGATCGGCGCCCGACGGCGGCACGCACCAGGCATCGGAGCGGAACTTGGCGCCCCCGGTCGTGTCGGCCCAGTCCGCGTCGGCATCCACGTACCAGCCGCACTGGGCGACGGAGTAGTTGCCCGCGGTCGCCTCGCGCGCCGCCAGCAGCAGCAGCGCCAGCGCCAGCGCGATCCCCATCGCGACGATCCGTCCCAGCCCTCCACGCGCTCCCGACATCGGCCCTCCTCGTTCGAGTTGCAGACGAGTGACCAAGTGCGCGGCGGACCCACCTCTCCCCCCGCGGACGGATGTCGTGGCGATGGTCCCGGGCAGCCCCGGCGGTCCTCGCGGCCTCGCTCTGCGAAAATGGCCGCGATGCCCATGCCGACCGAAGACCAGATCACCGAGAAGCTGCGCGCCGTCATCGATCCCGAGCTGCGCCGCTCGATCGTCGAGCTCGGCATGGTCCGCTCGATCGAGATCAAGGAGGGCGGCCGGATCGAGGTGGTCGTCTCCCTGACCACGGCCGGCTGTCCGATCCGGGCCCACTTCGAACAGGCCGTCGCCCAGCAGGTCTCCCAGCTGGACGGTGTGACGGAGGTCGCGGTCGGCTTCGACGTCCTCTCCGACGAGGAGAAAGGCAACCTCCAGCAGACGCTGGGGCGCGGCAAGCTCCCCGCCGGGGCGCTGGCCCAGGTGAAGAACGTGATCTGCGTCGCCTCCGGCAAGGGCGGCGTAGGCAAGTCGACGATGACCGCCAACCTGGCCGCCGCGCTGAGCGCCGAAGGCCACCCGGCCGGCGCCCTCGACTGCGACGTGTACGGCTACTCGATCCCGCGGATGCTCGGCGTCAACCGCAAACCGGAGGTCAACGCCGAGCGCAAGATCCTGCCTTTGGAGGCGGCTGCCGGAGTCAAGGTGATGTCGATCGGCTTCTTCGTCGAGGAGAACTCGGCCGTGGTCTGGCGAGGCCCGATGCTGCACAAGGCGATCCAGCAGTTCCTCGAGGACGTCGCCTGGGGTGAGCTGGAGTACCTGCTGCTCGATCTTCCACCCGGGACCGGCGACGTCTCGATGACGCTCTCCCAGCTCCTCCCCCAGGCGAAGTTCACGATCGTCACCACGCCCCAGCCGGCGGCGCAGACCGTCGCCAAACGAGCCGCCGACATGGCCTTGAAGTTCGACCTCGAGCTGCTCGGCGTGATCGAGAACATGTCCGGCTTCACCACGCCCGACGGCGAGCGCTTCACGATCTTCGGCGAGGGCGGCGGTCAGCTCCTCGCCGACGAGCTGGACATTCCCCTGCTCGGCAAGGTGCCGCTCTCCGAGCCGCTGCGCGAGCACGCCGACAACGGCTCGCCCCTGGTGATCGCCGAGCCCGACTCGCCAGCCTCACAGGCGATCCGCCAAGCCGCCCGCGGCATAGTCGCCGCGACGCCGCAGGAGCTGCCGGTCCTGCAGGCGGTCCCGGCCGCGGCCGAAGCGCCGCCGGTCAGCGGCATCCCGCTGCCGGTCGTTCAGTAGTCAGTCGAGCAGCCGCCCCGGCTTCACCTCGACCGCCTTGGCGAGCCGTTTCGTAGCTTTGCGCTCTCCTCCGCCGCCTTCTTCCCGCGGGAGGCAGGAAGAGCCGATCCCGGCGCCAATTCAACTGGGCCGAGACCGACCTCTACCTGTGCGTGCTCTAGGCGTGCTTCATCACACGCACGCTGGAGTCGACTTTCGCGACTTTCGAGATCCTCATTCTCAATCACCCCCTTCCTCGTCGGCCAGCGGTGGTTCCGCTGGCACAGGAAGAGGGTAAAAAGAATCGGAGTGGCAGGTAAAACCTGCTCGTGAAGTAAAACCTTCTAGCCGTCGTTTATGCTCCATGCCACCTGACTTATGGGAGATGCACGGAGCGCTGAACTAGCCGCTGTAAATGCGCCGAGTCAACTCGGGCAGGGAACGCGCGTGGTCGAGGATGCCGTCTCCTACGCCGTTGGACACCGCATAAGGATTGAAATCCGGGCAATCCTCAACGAAGGGGTCCGGACGCACGAAGAACTGGCCTATCTGACGGGCCAGCCGTCTAGCAAGGTTGGGCACCACATCAAAGAACTGGTCGAAGACGGCTCAATCGAAATTGCCTACGTCAAACCGGTGCGGAATACGATCCAGCACTACTACCGAGCCGTCAACGTGCCGTTCTATAGCGATGACGAGGTCGCTGCGATGCCGCCCGAGGCACGACAGGCCACCGCCGGTGTGATTCTTCAGGCTCTTATGGCCGAGGCGCAGGCAGCGTTTTGGGCCGGCAAGATGATTCACGATCGGCGCGTGTGGTTGTCTTGGCGCTGGTTCAATGTTGACTCGCGCGGCCGTGAGGACATAGCCGATGACCTGGGCCGATCGTGGACGCGCGTGCAGGAGATAGAGGCGGAATCAGCCGCCCGCTGTGTCGTGTCGGGTGAGTCGACGAAGTCGATCATCGTGACCTTGCTGGGATTCGAGCGCTTTCGCTTCTCTTCATCGCCTCCCGACACTACGCCGAATTCCGACGAGACTGCCGTGGTGGAACCTATCCGACTGGGACAGGGCAAACGGACTATCGAGGACGCCGTCTCCTACGCCATCAGCCACCGCATCAGGATCGAAATCCTGGCGATTCTCAATGAAGGCGTCCACACCCGCGATCAACTTGCAGATTTGACCGGCCAGTCTCCGACCAGAATCAAGCACCACATCAAAGAATTGCTCGACGACGGCTCAATCGAACTTGCATACACCAAGCGCGTCGGAAACCTGATGCAGCACTATTACCGAGCCGTCAAGATGCCGTTCTACAGTGATGAGGAGATAGCGGCGATGCCGCCCGAGGTAAGGCAGGCCACCGCAGGTGTGATCCTCCAGGCTGTTATGGCTGAGGCACAGGCGGCTTTTTGGGCCGGCAAGATGGTTCAGGACCGGCGCGTGTGGTTGTCTTGGCGCTGGTTCAACGTTGACTCGCGTGGCCGCGAGGAAATAGCTGACGAGTTGGCCCGGTCGTGGAAACGGATGCGAGAGATCGAGGCCGAATCAGCAACCCGTTCTGCCATCTCGGGTGAGTCGACGAAGTCAATCATCGTCACGTCCCTCGGCTTTGAGCGGTTTCGCCCGATTCTCTCGGGACGGAAAAACTGACTGACAGCTAAATAAGCCGTGGGGGGCCGGATTTGTTCGAGAATTAGGGCAGACCCATGCGTTCCTATTTGTGACTGTGCACTACTCAGAATAGAACCGACCGTTTGGACACCAGGCGGTCGGTCCCGGGGTTCCATCCCCGCGGGTGTGCACTGACTTGCTCCCCGCGTCCCCGGCAAACAGAAGGGGCGCGAGAAATGACTAAAGGCAAGTCGAATGATGGTCGAGCATCGCACCTGCCGGCGTTGGTGGACCCCCGGTTCGTAAAGGGTCTGTCCCACGTTCTGCGGCAACACATCCTCGTCGCCGCCGTGCTTGGCGAGGTCAGCCCGAAAGAGCTGTCGAGGGCGCTTGGCGAAGGGCTGAGCCAGGTCAGCTACCACGTCAAAGTGTTGCGCGAGGAAGGGCTGATTGCACAGACGCGCACGGAGCCGCGCCGAGGAGCGGTCGAGCACTACTACCGCGCAACCGCGAAGACCCTGCTGCCGGCAAAGGCCTGGCGCGGGCTGAGGAAGGGGCTGCGTGGGGCAGTCGCCGCCGGCCAGGCCAGCGATCTGTTCAAGGACCTGGCCGACGCGCTGCAGGCGGGGAAGCTGCGTGGGTCGCACGACAAGATCACCCGCACGCCGCTCGTTCTCGATTCAGAGGGCCAGCGCACCGTGAAGGCAATCGCCGAGCGGGCCATTAAGGAAGTCGAAAGAGAGCAGGGGCTGGCGGCCAAGCGCATGGAGAGGGCCAATGGCAACGGTGAGAGGGCGACCGGCTACACCTTCGCGGTGTTGGCCTTCGAGACCGCATGGCAGCCCCCGGAAACATGACCGACGGGGAGACCCCTCCCAAGTACAACCTGGCGATAGTCGAAACGGTGATTCTCGAAGTTGCCGCGGAACTGCACCCTCAGCACCTGACGGCTGAAGACCTCTCGCTGAGGATCGTCGGCGATCCCGATGACGAAAGAGAGACCGAGACAGCTGCTCAGGCGATCCGCAGTCTGACGGAGTTCGGCCTGTTCGCCGACCGAGGCGACGGAATCGTTGAGCCGACGCCTGCCGCCCTTCGCGCCGTCGCCCTTCTCACATAGCTGCACACAGGTTTTCGGAAACCAAATGCCTTTCGCGACTCTCTTAGTTCCGGCTGCCCTCCGCTGGGCAGGGGAAACGACATGCACGGACAAGAAACCACGCAACCGCCGAGAGATGCCGCCCTGCGCGCCTATGAAGCGTTTGCGCCGGCCTATGACGCCTTCACCGTCGAGCTCGACTACGAGCCGTGGCTGGTCGAAGTCCTGCCGCGCCTCGAGCGCTACGGACTGTCCGGAAAGCACCTGCTCGACGTCGGCTGCGGGACGGGCGAGAGCCTGATCCCGATGCTCGACCGGGGCTGGCATGTGGTCGGCTGCGACATCGCTCCGGCGATGGTCGAGATCGCCCGAAAGAAGGTTGGCGAGCGGGCGCGGCTCAAGGTCGCCGACATGCGCGAGCTGCCGACATTCGGCGTCTTCGATCTCGTCTGGTCGCTGAACGACTCGGTCAACTACCTGGTCGATCGCGTCGAGCTGGAAGCCGCGCTCGCCGGGATGCGCACGAATCTCGGCGACGGTGGGCTGCTCGTCTTCGACCTGAACACCCTTCTCGCCTACCGAACCTTCTTCGCCGAAAGGCATGTGGTCGAGCACGCCGGAGGGCGCTTGATCTGGACCGGAACTGCCTCGAGCGAGCAACCGCCGGGGTCGATCTGCGAAGCGACCTTCGAGGTGGAAGGCGGGCTCGCCGCAAGGCAGGTCGAGCCCCACGTCCATCGCCAGCGCCACTTCCCCGAAGCCGAGGTCCTGGCGGCCCTGGAAAAGGTTGGGCTGCGTTGCCTCGGCGTCTTCGGCCAAGACATCGACGGTGCGCTCGAGCAGCCGCTTGACGAGTCGCGGCACGTGAAGGCTCTGTACGTCGCGGGCCGGCAAACACGCATCGGCGCTGACACCGAGACCTGAACGGCGGTCAGAGCGTCGCGAGCTCCGGCTCGAGGGTAGGGGCTCTGTCGTTGGCCGTTGAGACGACAGCCAGGGTTTCAGCGACCTGAGGATCGAACTGCGTACCGGCACAGGCCCGCACCTCAGCCAGCGCCGCCTCTAGCGACATTGCCTTGCGGTAGGTGCGGGTCGTGATCATGGCGCTGAACGCATCGCAGCAAGCGACAATCCGAGCCTCGATCGGAATCTCCTCGCCACGCAGGCCGTCGGGATAGCCGCTGCCGTCGTAATGCTCGTGCGATGAGCGGACGATGCGTCCGACCTCGGAGAGCACGCCGCCAACCCGGTTCAACATCTCCTCGCCCTTGATCGTGTGCTGGTACATCACCTGCCACTCCTCCGGATCAAGCGGCCCCGCCTTATTGATGATCTCCTTGGGCACGGCGATCTTGCCGACGTCGTGCAGCAGGGCCGCGAACTCGACGTTGCGTCGCTGCCGGTAGTCGAGCCCGAGGCGGTCGGAGACCGCCAGGGAGAGCTCGACCACACCACGGCTGTGGCTGCCGGTATAGGCGTCATCGGCCTCGACCACGTCGCCCAGCAGCATTGCCGTCCCTCGATATGCACCGCTCAACTCGATCGCCTGGTCGACACGCGCCCGCCGCTCGCCGGAGAGCACGGCAAGCACCGTCGCAAGAGGGAGGATCAGAAGCGCCACCGCCGGGCTGACCTGAGTCCCCGCGAAAGCGACCAGCAGCCCAATCGGAGCCAGCGCGCCGTCTAGCGCGTAAACCGGCGCGACGAGTCCACTGAGGGTGCGCACCGAGACGCCATCGACGAAACGCTCGCGGATCGCAGCTGGGACGAAGTCGAAAGCGAACTGGATCAGCAGGGCCACCAGGTAGACCGGCCACTTGTCCCAGGAGAAGACCTGGGCACCCGCCGCGACCAAGACCAGCGCCGGACCGACCGCGTGCCAGCAGTCTCCCAAGGTATGGAAGGCGCGGTGGACGCTGGTGTGGCCGCTGGCATAGTCGTACCCCCGTCCCAGCAACTCGCTGCCGGCGACAGCCAGCGGCACCGCCGGAGTTGGCAGGAGGAAGAGCATCGGCACCAGGACCAGCTCGGTGGGAACCGTATGGCCGTCGGCGATGTCGAATTTGGCCCGGCTGCATACGACGTACGCACTGACCAGGATTGCCAGGGTGGACACGTTGAGAGTCCTGGCAGAAGGCAGCAGCAGGGCCATTGCCAAGGCAGCGACGAGGAAACCGAAGGCGAGGGCCGCCTCGACCAGCCGCTCCACCCCCTGCGCGCGAAGCTGGACCCGCTCGCGGCCGCGAGCGAAGAAGTGCTCTGCATCCTGTATCTGCGAGACGAGTGCCATTTCCGAGGCGGTCGGCGTTCGCCAACCGCTCTTGCTCATCGGCGACTGACGCGACCGGGATGAGTTCCGCAAGGGGAACCCACAGCACTAGGCACGAGGACCAAGAAATTGGTAGCCGTTTGTATGAACGTGGTCAAGTTAAAGGGATTCGGATCGATCTGCAGGCCACACATAAGTCAGCTGAATAAGGGCAAACCTGTTGCGAAGCAGGGACGCAAAGTTGGAGATCTTGAGCTTCGGCTCAAGACGGCTCGACTGCCAGCTTGGTTTAGCAACCAGGCATTTTGGCCTGCGACGAGGAGGTTTCCCGATGGCGTTCATGTCTCACCCAGTCCCCAGCTCGAACCGCACCAGGTTCGCCGCCTTGCTGACCACCGCAATGTTGGCACTGGCCATCTTCGCGGGCTCATCCAAGGCATGCTCCTACTCCGGAGCCGAGGCGGTGTTCGGTCCCTGGGGAGACCAGCACCCCTACGTACTCGCCCCCGACGGCGGCTTTGAGGCGGGGGGCTCCGGCTGGCAGCTGAGCAGTGGCGCCGCCGTCGTAGAAGGTAATGAGAGCTACTACCTCAATGACGCGGGGGACTCAAAATCGCTATCCCTTCCGCCCGGCAGCTCGGCCGTCAGCCCACCGGTCTGCATGGCGATCGACACGCCCTCCTTCCGGTTGGTCGCGCGCAACGGCGGCGATCCGTCCGCGCAATTGCGCGTAGAAGCCGTGTACAAGCTGCTCGGCCTGGTTCGCACCAAGACGGCTAGCACCTTCCGCGCCGGTTCGACGTGGGCCCCGACCCAGTCGGTCTCCACCGTACTCACCCTTTCGACCATATTCGGAACGTTGATTCCGAGCGCGATCGAAATCCGCTTCACCTCACTCGGCTCAGGCGGCCAATGGCAGGTTGACGATGTCTACATCGACCCCTTCCGTCGGTAGACCGAGCTAACCCAAGCGGCCCGGACATCCTTCGGGCTCCATAGAGATGTCCTCATACGACGCCCCGGCCTTGGCCGGGGCGTCGTATGTCCACCGCACGCTCCAAGGCCCCACTAAGAGGCAATGAGGACCCGTTGGGACCTCAAAGCTACGACCCCTGGTGCGAGCGAAAAACAATCAGGCAGAAGCCTTGCTCTTGTATCAATTGTTCGGCCCGATCTTGATCGGCGGCGACAGTTAGCTGTTGATCCGGCGATGCGCGATCTCGTAGACGCTCGGCTTCCACGGCCGTGCTGAGTGGCGCTCGCCTACCGCGACCAGAACGAGAGCTGGCTTTGTGGCTTCCTCATCACCGGATAGGACTGCTCCCCACTGACCGGCTGGTTGTGGGATATAGAGCTTCACGCAGCCTTTTAGACGGGTTCCGTCCTGGCCATCCTCTTCGCAGCGTCGAAGCCACTCGCGCGGAGCACCTTCATCGCGCAGCGTCACGACCATCGGCTCGATCGCTGTTCGCGCGGCCGCTGTGCAGCGGGCAAGATCCTCCGCAAGCACCTGATCGACCACCCGGACTTCAAAGCGCGGACCCGCGCCCGCGCTCACGAACCGCCTATCCCTCGCCGTCGGTGGGCAGCGATCCGAAGTGCCGGTCGAATTCCTCGGAACTCATCGGTGAAGTTCCGGTCCGCTTGCGAATCTCCTCGATGGAGGTCGCCTTGGAGGGCCAGTCCGGCGCAAAGATGAGCTTCACCTGCGCTGCTTCCTCATCGGTCATCGAGTCGATCTGCTCATACAGCTCAGCCTTGGTCATAGGCCCCAATCGTAGCGGCCGCCCAGATGGCGCGGCTACGCATTGCTCCAACTACGCCGCCTTGATGTCAATTGACGAAGTCTCGGAGGCTTGTCCTGTCTCGACAGCCTTGACAGCCTCGTCAAGTTCGCGTTCGGTTCGCGCTATCGCCGTATTCAGCTCCCGCTGGTGCTCTCGATGCTGGTCAAATGCCTCACCGATCTCCGTCGGGGCTTCCCGCATAGACGCCGCCAGATCGAACTTCTGCATGCGCAGCTTCTCCCGAAGGAGATCAATGACATTGAGGGGACCCGGTCGCCGGTTACGCCGAGAAGCTGCGGCCGGTGCTTGCTCGCAAACTCCTAGTGCAAGCGGAAAACAATCAGGCAGAAGCCTTGCTCTTGTAATAGTTCGCGTTGATCTCGGCGTATTTGGCCCACTCGGCCGGGAGCTGGTCCTCGGCGAAGCAGGCGTCGACCGGGCAGGCCTCGACGCAGGCATCGCAGTCGATGCACTCGTCGGGGTCGATGTAGAGCATCTCCACCGAGTCGTAGTCGGGCTCGTCCGGGGTCGGGTGGATGCAATCCACGGGACAGACCTCGACGCACGAGTTGTCCTTCTGGCCAATGCACGGCTCGGCGATGACGTAGGTCATTCGAAGCTTTCTCCTGGGTCGACTTTACGGTGCCCGGCGGGTATCGGTTCCCCAGCCAAAGCGCGAGCCGACATTTTAGGGATCATGTGGCCGTGCTGCTGCTGACGGGGGCCACTGGAAGCGTCGGATCGAGGCTGCTGCCGCTGCTGCTCGAGCGCGGCGAGGACGTGCGCTGCCTGGTTCGGGAGCCGCGGCGGCTGGGGCCGCACCGGGTCGACGTGCAGATCGCGCTCGGGGACCTCGGCGAGATGTCCGATCCATACCTGGTGCGCCAGGCACTGCGGGGGGTCGACACGGTGATCCACCTGGCGGCGACGATCCGCGACCAGCCGCCGCACCGGATCGAGGAGCTGAACGGCCTGGCGACCGTACGGCTGCTGCGTGCCGCCGAGCGGAGCGGCGTGGGGCGGTTCATCTTCTTCAGCGCACTGGAGGCCGCGCCGGCGCAGCGGACCCGCTTCTTCCGCGCGAAGTGGCTGGCCGAGCGGGCGGTGGTCTCATCCCCTATCGAGACGACGGTGTTCGCCCCCTCGATCGTCTACGACCACAGCGACCCCTGGGTGACCCTGCTGCGTCGCTTCTCCTTCCTGCCCGTGCTGCCGGTCTCGGGGACCGGACAGGCGCGCTTCCAGCCGATCTGGGCCGCCGACGCCGCCCGCTGCGTGACCGGCGCGCTCGATCGCGATCGAGGCGGGCGATACGAGCTGGCGGGACCCGAGACGCTCAGCTACGACGAGATCGCCGACCTGGTCAGCAGGGTCGCGGGGCGACCGCGGCCTCTCGTCCACCTGCCGCTGCCGCTTATCCGCGCCGGCCTGGTCGCCATGCGCAACGTCTTCGGCGAGGCCGTGTTCGCGACTTGGGAGGAGGCGGAGCTGATGGAGGTCTCGATGACGAGCGAGCGGGGGACGGCCGATGCCGAGGAGCTCGGCGTGCGGCCGCGAAGGATGGGCGATGTGCTGGCGGAGGATTAGGGCGGCGCTCGGGACGGCCGCCGCGGTGGCGGTCCTCGCGGCGGCGGTGGCCGCGCCCGCTGCGGCGATCAGCCTCGTCCCACCCAAGCCGAACGTCTTCTTCGGCGTCAGCGACCGCGGCACGACCGAGGAATTCAACGAATTCACCGAACTGCTCGGCGGCAAGCATCCGGCCCTGCTCGAGACGTTCCATCCGTGGGGCAACAGCCTCAACGCCGCCTACGAACGTTGGCGCGAAACCGGCACCCGTCCGATCCTGCACATCTCAGCCGCTGACGACCAGAATCTGGCCGAGCTGATCACGCCGGAGCAGATCGCGCTCGGGGCCGGCGACGACTACCTGCTTCAGCTCAACGACTTCTTCGCGACCCACGGGCCGCCCGCCTACATCAGGCCGCTCGGCGAGCCGAATCGCTGCCTCAACGTCTGGTCCGCGGTCAACTGCGACGGCAGCCAGAGAGGCGGCGAACACACGACCGGCTGGTACAAGCAGGCGTTCCGCCGCATCGCCACGATCGTCCGCGGCGGCGGCACGATCGAACAGATCGACGCGACCCTGGCCGAAATCGGCCTGCCGCCGGTGAACCGGACCAAGGGACCGCCGCCGACCAGCCTGCCGGCGGCTCCGGTCAGCACCATCTGGAGCCCGCTGCCCGGCGGCTCCCCAAGGGTGAAGGGAAACTTCCCCGGCAACTACTGGCCCGGCAGCCGCTGGGTCGACTGGGCCGGCACCGACTTCTACTCGCAGTATCCCGTCTGGAAGGACCTCAACCGCTTCTACGCCGGCAAGCAGTGGCGGCGCAAGCCGATCGCGATCGCCGAGTGGGCGGTCTACGGCGAAGACGAACCCCGCTTCGCGAAGCAGCTGATCTCCTGGCTGACGAAACGCCAGCGGGTGCGCATGTTCGTGTACTACAACGGCTTCGGCCCCGGCGAAAACCCCTACGACCTGAAGCTCTATCCACGCACGACCAACACCCTGCGCCTCAAGGTCCGCCGCGCCACCTTCCTCACGTCCGCCGAATACAACGCGGGCATCCTCGCTCCGCTGCCGCCGAAGCCGAAGAAGGCGCCCGGCACGGTCGTGCCGCTGGACTAAGACGAGGGGCCCGGTCTCCCGGGCCCCTCGGAAAGCCACTCGCCTGTTGAGGCGAGGATACGCCTGGGAAGGCGTGGCTACATCATCCCGCCCATGTCCGGCATACCGCCGCCGGGCATGCCGCCGGCGCCGTCCTTCTCGGGCGGCTCGGCGATGATCGCCTCGGTCACCAGGATGTTCTTGGCGATCGAGGCGGCGTTCTGCAGCGCCGAGCGGGTCACCATGGTCGGGTCGATGACGCCGGCCTTGATCAGGTCGCCGTACTCGCCGTCGGCCGCGTTGAGGCCTTCACCGGCCTTCAGGTCGCGGACCTTGTTGACGACGACCGAGCCCTCCAGGCCGGAGTTCTCGGCGATCTGGCGGACCGGCTCCTCGAGCGCGCGGTGCACGATGCGGGCACCGGTCTGCTCGTCGGGGTCGTCGAGCTTCTCGGCGTCGAGGTCGCTCTGCGCGTTCAGCAGCGCGACGCCGCCGCCCGGCACGACACCCTCCTCGAGCGCCGCCCGAGTCGCCTGCAGGGCGTCCTCGACGCGGTGCTTTTTCTCCTTCATCTCGGTCTCGGTGGCGGCGCCGACCTTGACCACGGCGACACCGCCGGCCAGCTTGGCGAGCCGCTCCTGGAGCTTCTCGCGATCGAAGTCGGAGTCGGTGTTCTCGATCTCCTGCTTGATCTGGTTGATCCGGCCTTTGATGTCCTCACCGTCGCCGGCGCCGTCGATGATCGTCGTCGTGTCCTTGGAGACGACGACGCGGCGCGCCTTGCCCAGCTGGGAGAGCTGGGTGTTCTCCAGTTTGAGGCCCATCTCCTCGGTGATCACCTCGCCACCGGTGAGGATTGCGATGTCCTCGAGCATCCGCTTGCGGCGATCGCCGAAGCCCGGAGCCTTGACCGCGACGCCCGTGAAGGTGCCGCGCAGCTTGTTGACGACCAGGGTCGCGAGGCACTCGCCCTCGACGTCCTCGGCGACGATCAGCAGCGGCTTGCCGCCCTGCATGACCTGCTCGAGCACCGGCAGGATGTCCCGCACCGAGCCGATTTTCTGGTTGGCGATGAGGATGTAGGGGTCCTCCAGCACCGCCTCCATGCGGTCCTGGTCGGTGACCATGTACGGGGAGATGTAGCCCTTGTCGAACTGCATCCCCTCGGTGAACTCCAGCTCCATGCCGAAGGTCTGGCCCTCCTCGACGTTGACCACGCCGTCTTTGCCGACTTTCTCGATCGCGTCGGCGATCACGTTGCCGATCTCGTCGTCGGCGGCGGAGATGGCGGCGACGCGGGCGATCTGCTCCTTGCCGGCGACCTCCTTGGACTGCTTGCCGCGCAGGTTGTCGACGACCTCGTCGACCGCCTTCTCGATGCCGCGGCGAAGCGCCAGCGGGTTGGCGCCGGCGGCGACGTTCTTGAGGCCCTGGCGGACGATGATCTGGGCCAGCAGGGTCGCCGTCGTGGTGCCGTCCCCGGCGACGTCGTTGGTCGCCGTGGCGACCTCGCGGACCAGCTGGGCGCCCTGGTTCTCGAAGACGTCCTCGACCTCGACCTCGCGGGCGATCGTGACGCCGTCGTTGGTGATCGTCGGAGCGCCGAACTTTTTGTCGAGCACGACGTAGCGGCCTTTCGGGCCGAGGGTCACCTTGACGGCGTCGGCGACAGCATCGACGCCGGCCTGCAGGGCCCCCCGTGCCTCCTCCTTGTACTTCAGCTCCTTGTGAGCCATGTGGGTTTCCTTCCTCCTTGAGTGTCTCTAAGTCCTGTGAACGGGCCCTAGCCGAGCTTGGCGAGGACGTCCGACTCGCGCAGCACGAGCAGCTCGTCGTCCTCGACGGTGACCTCGGTGCCGCCGTATTTGGAGTAGAGGACCTCGTCGCCCTCGCTCACATCCAGCGGGCGGCGGGTGCCGTCCTCGTTGATCGCGCCGTCGCCGACGGCGACGACCCTGCCCTTCTGCGGCTTCTCTTTGGCCGTGTCGGGGAGGACGATGCCGCTGGCGGTCGTTTCCTCCTCCTCGATCGGCTTGACGATCAGCCGGTCCCCGAGGGGCTTCAGCTTCATCCGTGGACCTCCGTTATCGGTGTTTACTGGGTAAAAGTCTCGAAAACCTCGCCACAGAGCCGTTTTGGCGGCCTCCGGGCGTTGGCACTCTACACATGTGAGTGCCAACGAGCCTAAAGATAGCGCGATCAGCCGCTGGCCAGCAGCCTGCAGCCCAGCAGGGCGGCGATGCCGGTGGCGCCGTGTGACATCACCCAGTCGTGGTTCCACTCGAAGGCGGGGCGGGCGATCGGCGCCACCAGGTTCATCCAGGGCTTCGTCGTCGCCACGTTCCACTCGTAGAGGACGGCGGTGACGCCGCCATGCTCGAAGAGGCGCCAGCGGCCGATCCCGGCCAGCTCGCCGACCGCGTCGGCCTGCAGCAGATGGGGGCGCTCCACGTGCGTCGTCGTCACCTCGAACTCGACGCGGTAGGGCAGCAGGCTCTTCCAGACCATCCGCGAGACGGCGCCGACGCCGTTCCCGTCGCCGCCGTTTTTTTCTTCGACCTCCTCGACCCCGCGCCACCACTCCGGCCAGCGGGCCTGGTCGTAGATCGCCTCCCAGACCCGCTCGCGCGGGCAGTCGAGCAGCCAGGTGGTGAGGAAGGCGTAGTCGGCCATTGAGCGGGGATACGGGAGCGGCGGCGGCTGCGATCAGTTGTGGTGCGGCGTCTCCCCATTGCCGAAGTGCGCCCCCGGCGGCTCGACGATCTGCGAGAAGCGGATCACGGTGACGAGGTCGTCGGGGCCGACGGTGCGGCCGTAGATCTGTTCGAGGAACTTGATCTCGTCCTCAAGCCGGCGGAACTCGGGATTGTCGTGCTCGATGTCGCGGGGCGAGAGATCGCCGACCCTCTTGACCTCGACGTCGTCGATCACCGCGGCGAAGATTTTCTCGCGGGGGCTATGCCGGAATCCAACGGTGATCCAGACGACCTGCCCCCGCTCGTACTTGCTCGTCTTGTCGCCGAGCCGAATCGTCGCGGTCTTGCGACCGCGCTTCAGCTGGTCGACGAAGACCGTGGAATAGAAGTTGAGCACGTAGATCCCGCCCCGCATGGGCAGCGAGCGTATCTGACGGGCGACGGGGCGGTCGACGGAGAGCGCGTGATGAAAGCGGCGACAGCGTGTTCACAAGTCGATGATCCGCCCTCTCTATCGTGGACATTTGTTCGTTGCGAGGTGTAGGGAGCCTCGGAACGGGTCGATGGGAACTGTGATGTCGCGTCCCTCCATCCATGCCGGAAAGCTGGCCGGCCTGATCGCCGCCTGCGCCGCATGCCTGCTGCTCGCAGCGGCTGCCTCGGCCTCGGCCGCCAGCTGCGCCGGCAAGCACGCGACGATCGTCGGCACGCCGGGCAACGACGTCATCGTCGGCAAGAAGGCCAGCGACGTGATCTACGGCGGCGGCGGCAACGACCGGATCTCCGGCGGCCCCAACGGCAACGACACGATCTGCGGCGGCCCCGGCGACGACGCGCTTCGCGGCGGCCGCGGCTTCGACGCCATCTACGGCGACGGCGGAGACGACCAGGTGAGCGGCGAAACCGGCTCCGACCACCTCGAGGGCGGCGACGGCAACGACGAGCTCACCGGCGCCGAGGGATCCGACAGCCTCGTCGGCGGCTCGGGAGACGACCGGCTGCTCGGCGCCAAGGGCCCCGACCGCCTGATCGGCGCGGCGGGCGACGACTTCCTCAACGGCGACAAGGGCAGCGACGAAGCCGACGGGGACAGCGGCAACGATCTGCTCAGCGGCGACAAGGGCAACGACAAGCTCGATGGCGGCGAAGGCGACGACAAGGTCGAAGGCGGACCCGGAGACGATCCGGGCGTCGATGGGGGGTCGGGCAGGGACCTCGTCACGGGCGGCGCCGGCAGCGACACCGCCGACGGCGGCGACGGCGACGGCGACATCGTGCGAGGCGACAGCGGCGAAGATGCTCTGAGCGGCGGCGGCGGAGCGCAGGACATCGTCTCCTACGCCAGCGCAACCCGCGGCAGCATCCTCATCGACCTCGGATCGGGCAGGTCGAAGGGCGATGGGCACGACACCCTGCAGGGATTCGAGGACGTGGTCGGCTCACCGCAGGGCGACGACATCGTCGGCAACGGCGAGGTCAACAGGCTCGACGGCGGCGTCGGGGACGACAGCCTCAACGGCAGCGGCGGACCCGACGAAGCGTTCGGCGGCGCCGGAAACGACGAATGCGACGGCTTCGCCACCGAGCATTCCTGCGGCGCGGAACCGAGCCCGCCCCCTGGCGACACCTTCGTCATCCTCAACCAGGGCCTCGACGGCTCGAGCCTGATCGTTCAGGGGAGCGGCGCGGCAAACCACATCCAGGTGTCGTTCGGCGGGGGCGGCTGGACCGTCGGCGACGCCAGCGGGGCCTTCGCCGGCGACGGCTGCGCGCCGGCCAGCGAACAGGTCGTGAACTGCGGGGCCTCGGGGGCGGACCTGCTGGTGATCACCGGCGGGGCCGGCGACGACGACATCTCGGTGGCCGACAGCGTGCCGGCGAGCGTCAGGGTGCGGGCGAACGGCAACGCCGGCTCAGACTCGATCAGCGGCGGCCCAGGCGACGACGTGCTGGAAGCCGGCGAGAACTACAACGGTCCCGACAACGGCAACGACACGTTGAACGGCAACGGCGGCAGCGACGTCCTCTACGCCGATCCCGGCGGCGACAACCTCGGCGGCGGACCCGGCGACGACCTTCTCGTCTCCTCGGTGGCCGTCTGCCAGGGCCACGCCTACGACGGTGGACCGGGCGACGACACGGTGTCCTACGGACGCTCGGACGCCGCGCTGACGGTCTCCCTGGGCGGGACCGGCGGCCCCGATGGCTGCGGCAACCCCGACCAGGTCGGGTCCAGCAACGAGAGCCTCGAGGGATCCGACGGCCCCGACGTCCTGGTCGGCGACGGCGGCGACAACAGCTTCCTCGGCCACCTCGGCGCGGACACCTTCATCGGCAAGGGCGGCGACGACTTCATCGACGCCGTCGACGGCCACCAGGACAAGTCGATCAGCTGCGGCGGGGGCGGCGACGACGAAGTGCTCGAGGATCGCGTCGATCCGGATCCGGTCGGCTGCTGAGCCTGCGACCACCCCTGCGGCGGCCGCCGTGAACGACGGATAAGACCGTTGCGTTGCACGACTTGAGGCCGCTCCCTTCAGGCCGAAGCAGGGGCGATGGCAAGCCCACTCAAACCGGCCTTCCGCTCGATCGGCGCTGCCCTGTTCGCGGCCACGCTGGCCCTTCTCGCGCCCGCCCCCAGTCATGCCTCGGCCGCCAGCTGCGCCGGCAGGCACGCGACGATCGTCGGCACGCGGGGCAACGACGTCATCGTCGGCAGGCGGGGCAGCGACGTGATCTACGGCGGCGGCGGCAACGACCGGATCTCCGGCGGCCCCAATGGCAACGACACGATCTGCGGAGGCCCCGGAAACGACAGTCTCGTGGGAGGCCGGGGCAGCGACTCGCTGCACGGTGAAGCCGGCACGGACCGCCTGCTCGGCGGCAAGGGCGCCGACAGCCTCGCGGGCGGCGGCGGCGAAGACAAGCTCTTCGGCGCCAAGGGCCCCGACGCCGAGCTGGGCGGCGCCGGAGCCGACGAGCTTCTGGGTGGCCGCGGGCCAGACCGAATGCGGGCCGGCGGCGGCGACGACCTGCTCTACGCGGGCAAAGCCAGCGAGCGGACCGTCGATGGCGAAGGCGGCGACGACCGCGTCTACGGCGGGCGGGGCAACGACAGGCTGGACGGCGGCGCGGGCGAGGACATGGTCGACGGAGGGCTGGGTGACGACAAGCTGAGGGGCGCTGGCGGCAGCGACATGCTGCTCGGCAGCCACGGGCGGGACGACATCTCCGGTGGCTCGGGCAACGAAGACGTGCTGCGCGGCGACATCGGCTTCGACCGGCTCGACGGCGGCCCCGGCGGAGACGACATCGCCTCCTTCTCGACCGCCTCCGAAGCGGTCATCGTCGACCTGGCGTCGAATACCGCGCACGGCGACGGGCGCGACACGATCTCGGCGGAAACCGAGGACGTGGTCGGCTCCGCTTATGGCGACACCCTGATGGGGGACGACCGGTCGAACCGGATCGACGGCGGCGCCGGCTTCGACGACCTCGACGGGCGCGGCGGCTCCGACGACCTCTACGGCGGCCCCGACGGCGCCAGCTGCCAGAACGCGGCGGTGACCGAAGCCTGCGACCACCCGGCCTCGGCGGGCGAGGGGCCGACGGTGGTCCGCGTCCACAGCCTCGACCGCAGCGACTCGCTGAGCGTGCGCGGCACCGCCGCGGACGATTCGATCACCGTCTCCCTGCGCGGGACGAGCTTCGTCGTAACCGATGCGGGAAATCCCTTCCCCGCCGCCAACGTCGAGGACTGCGAGGCGGAGGGCGGCGGCGCCGCCTGTCCCGCCCCCGTGCGGACGATCCTGATCGACAGTGGCGGCGGCAATGACCTCGTCACGGTCGACGGCAGCGTCCCCGCCAGCGTCGAAGTCCGGCTCGAAGGCGGCGCCGGAGCGGACCGCCTGCGCGGCGGGCGCGGCGGCGACGTCATCGAGGCGGGCGACGACAGCGACCCCGACGTGCTGAAAGGCGGGCCTGGCGACGACGCACTGATCGGCGCCCGAACCGACCTTCCCGTTCCCTACAACAGCGGCCGCAGCACTCTGATCGGCGGTCGCGGCTCCGACGTGCTGGTGGGCGGCGATCCCTGTGACGGCGATCTCTTCGACGGCGGTCCGGGTGAGGACGACGCCAACTTCTTCCGCTTCACGCCCGGCGTCTTCGCAAAGGTCGGTGGCGAGGCGAGGCGCAGCGGCGGCCCCTGCACGCCCGGCCAGGTCCTGCCCTCGGTCGAGCAGCTCGAGGGCTCGCCGGGCCCCGACGTGTTGATCGGCGGCCGCCACGACAGCCTGATCGGCCACGGTGGCCGCAACGAGCTGCGCCAGTAGGCCTAGCCCGGGCCGAATCCCTCCTCGCCGATCAACGGCACGAAGCGGCAGGGCCCGATCTCGGTCCTGATCAGCTTCGCGCCGTCGCGGCGGAAGACGGTCAGCATGTCGGCGCCGCCGGCGGCGATCGGGACGACGAGGCGGCCGCCGTCGGCCAGCTGTCCGAGCAGCGTCCGCGGTGCCGCCGGGGCGGTGGCGTGGACGGCGATCGCCTCGAACGGCGCTCGCTCCGCGAAGCCCCGGCTGCCGTCCCCCACCCGCAGCTCGACGTTCTCGACGCCGAGCGCTTCGAGGGCGCCGCGAGCACCCGCGGCAAGCGAGGCATGGCGCTCGATCCCGATCACCTCGGCCGCCAGCCGGGCCAGGATCGCGGCCGAGTAGCCCGAGCCCGAGCCGATCTCCAGCACCCGCTCGCCTCCCTCCAATTCCAATCCCTGACAGATCGCGGCGACTATCCAGGGCTGGGAGATCGTCTGCTCTTCCCCGATCGCCAGTGCCGAGTCGGAGTAGGCGCGGTCCCGGAAGCGCTGCGGCACGAACACCTCCCTCGGCACCTCCCCCATCGCCGCCAGGACCCGCTCGTCGGCGATGCCCCGGCGCCGCAGCTGGTGCTCGACCATCCGCGCCCGGAGGAGGTCGAAGTCGGTCACGGCGCCGCCGACCCCCGGGCCATCTCAGAAGATGTAGTTGCGCAGCTTGGACGGATCGAGGACGGTGACCCGCCCGCGCCCCGGCCGAACGATTCCGGCCCGCTCGAGGTCGGCGAGGAAGCGGCTGACGCTCTCACGCGAGGTGCCGGCCAGCTGCGCCAGGTCGGACTGGTTCATGCGGATCGTGATCTCGCCGCCCTCGCCCGCCCGCGGCGCCTCTTCGGCGACGAGCTGGGAGAGGACGCCGGCGACGCGGCTGGGGACGGTCTGGAAGGACTGGCGCGAGATCCGCTCGTTGGCCGCCCGTAGCCGGCGCACCAGCGCCGCGACGAGCTTCACGGTGATCTCCGGGTGGCGGGCAAGCAGCGAGCGCACCTCTCCGGCGGGCAGGGCGAGCAGCTCGCCGTCGCTGAGCGACTCGACGCTGGCCGAGCGGACCTCGCCGTCGAGCATGGCCAGCTCGCCGAAGATGTCGCCGGGGCCGAGCGTCGCAAGGGTGATCGCCCGCCCGTCGGAGTGCTCGCGGGTGACCCGGAAGCTGCCGGAGCGGACGATGTAGCAGGCGTCCGAGTGGTCGCCCTCGTGGAAGACCCGGGTCGCCGCGGGGAATGAGCGCGGCACCGCGACCCGCGAGAAGCTTGCCAGCTCGTCCTGCTGGAGGTCGGCGAAGAGCGGCACGCTGCGCAGCAGCTCGACCGGGCTCTGACTCTCCTCCGAATCGGTCATCGGACGATTATCCCGCTACGCGAGCCCGCTAACGGAAGCGCTCCTCGCAGCTGCCGAAACGGTCCCGCCCGCCGCCGCCGATGCAGCGGTCCTCGCCTCCCCGCCCGGCGAGCAGGTCGGACCCGCCGCGGCCGAGCAGCACGTCGGCCGAACCGTCACCGAACAGCCGGTCGGGCCCGGGCGAGCCCTCGATCTTCTCCGTGCTCGGCGAGATCCGCCCCGCGCGGCATTCGCCGGCGCCGGGATCGACGACCCTGCCGTCGATCTCGGCGCGAACGTGGACGCCGGGATTGCGGGCGCGGGCGAACGAAGCGCTGTCGTTGCGTCCCGGCCCGCCGACGAAGCGGTCGCCGTCGCAGGGCTGACCACCAACCATGAGGTCTTCGCCGCCGCCGCCGCGCATGATTGCCCCACCGCTGTCCTCGCGCGGGTGGACGACGTTGACGCCGAGGAGCTGATCGTCACCCCGGCCGCCGCTGAGGCTGTCAGCGACGCCGTCGTCGCCGGCGTAGAGCGTGTCCGAGCCCGAGCCGCCGATCAGGCGGTCGGAGCCCGGCCCGCCGTCGAGGGTTGCGTCGACGCCGCGGGGGAGGCCGCGCAGGGACAGGACGTCGTCGCCCGGGCCCATCGCCACCTGCACCCGGGCCGCGTGGGGCGGGCAGGCGATCACCCGGCGGCCGGCGTATGCGCAGGTGGCCGCAACCCCCAGGGCGACGGGCGAGCCGCTGACGCCGATCAGGTATCGGCTTCGCGAGCGGCGGAGCGCCACCTGGTCCGAGCCATCGGTGCCGCTGATCACCAGGGCCGAGGCATCGATACTTCTGGCCAGTTCGACGACCACCGCGCTTCCCGCCGCCGCCTGGTCGCACGAGCCCTGTCTCGAGAAGCCACCGATGCAAGCATCTTCCCCGGCGCCGCCGAAGGCGACGTCAGATGCGCCGACCGCCTGCAGACGGTCGGCGCCAGGGCCGCCGTCGAGGCGGTTCGCGGCCCCGCTGCCGATCAGCGCGTCGTCGCCCGAACCGCCGAGGGCGTCCTCGAAGCCCCGCAGCCACTCGTGTTCGCCGCCCCGGACAACGCCGGCCCGAAGGTCGATCAGCAGGGAGGCAGTCGTGGTTGCGTAGGAGTCGATGTCGTGGCGGCCGGGGCCGCCCTCGACTCGGTCGCGGCCGGTTCCCCCGACGACGACGTCGAAGCCGCCGGGTCCGCCGGAGACCAGGGGATCGTCGCCCCGCCCCCCATCAACGTGATCGACGGCGCCGCCGCCGCGCAGGCGGTCGTTGCCGCTGCCGCCGAACAGGCGGTCGCCGCGGGGGCCGCCGCGCAGGGCGTCCGATCCGCGCTGGCCATAGAGCCGGTCGCGACCGCGGCCGCCATGGAGGTAATCGCGGCCCGGGCCGCCGAAGATGACGTCGCGTCCATCGGCGCCGCAGATCCGGTCATCGCCGCCGCCGCCGTATATCCGGTCCCCGCCGCCGCCGGCGTGGATCACGTCGGGGCCGGGGGTGCCTCGGAGGGTGTTGCTCTCGTCGCTCCCCACGACGGTCGCCTTGGCGCCCAGGCAGCGCAGGGGGGCTTCCGCCGAAAAAGGCGCGAGGAAAAGCCCGAGCACGACCAGGACCGCGATCGCCGCTGCCGGCGGGCCCAGCGAGCGCTGCCGCGAACGGCGCCCTGCCGGCTGGATGATCGGTGCCATCAATAGCGCCTCCCCGATCCTCGTTGGCAGTCATTGAGGTACTGCCCGCTGGTGCGGCTACGGCAAACCCCTATGCCCGTCCGAGCACCAAGGAGGGTGGGTGCAGGTTCCTCGGGTCAGCGCGCCGAGGCCGTCAGCTTGCGAGGGCCGCGGCTGAAGCCGGCGCTGAGCAGAGCGTCCTCGTGGCCGGAGCCGATCACGGGCTCGCCGTCCAGCTTCTCGACGCCGAGCTTGGGGAGGCGCCCACTGCCGACGGCATCGGCGAGCGCCTGCATCGCCGCGGCGAGGTCGGCGTCCGAGAGCTCGGCGAGACGGAGGATGCTGCGGCCGCCGCGCTCGACGTAGACGAGCGGCTCGCCGTCGCGCAGCAGGACGTGGGCGCCGGGGGCGCGGGCGGGACGGCGCCCCGAAGGCGGTTTCGGCCAGGGCAGGGCGGCACCGTAGGGGTTGGCCGGGTCGGTGGCTGCCAGCACCTGGAAGGAGCCGTCGGCTTCGGGCAGCGAGCGGAGGCGCTCGACCGCGCCGGGCAGGGCGAACTGGGCGCCGCCGAGGCCCTCGACGAAGTAGCCGCGGCGCGCGGTGCCGAGCAGCTCGAGGTTGCCGAGCTCGGCATAAAGGGTGGAGAAGCCGCCGGGGACGCCCTCGGCGAGCACGGTCTCACGGGTGACGATCCCGTAGCGCTCCAGCATCAGCTCGGCCTGGGCGCGCAGCTTCGCCCCGGGACCGGGAGCGTTGTCGAAGAGCGGCGCGGTCAGCGACCAGCGTCCCTGCACCGCCGCCCCAGCCCCCGAGCGGCGGCGGGCGAAGCGGCGCCCCTGGCGTTCGCCCGAGGGCACCGAGCGCAGCCGCGGCGCCCGCAGTGGCGCGAAGGCGTCGTTGGTCACCTCGCCGGACCAGGCGAGGTCCCAGAGGGCGTTGTGCAGCTCCTTGGGTGGGAAGTCGAGGTCGGCGAGCAGGTCGAGCCAGAACGAGGGGCCGGCGGTGAGACGCTCTCGGATCGCCTCCTGCGGCGCGCCCTCGGAGCGCTCCAGCTTCGAGTTGGCTGGCGGCGGGCCGGCGAGGCGCACGTCCTCGCGGAAGTAGAGGGCGAGGCGGCCATCGCCGCGACCGCGCGCACCCGCTCCGATCCAGACGACCTCGCCACTGGTGCAGAGCTCGTCGAGCCAGGAGGGCGAGTAGGCGCCGAGGCGGCGGGGCAGCACGTCCTCCTCCCAGATCTTGGGGGTGAGGGCGACGCCCTGCAGCGGCACCAGCGCGTCGCGAAGCCGGTCGGAACCAGCGCCGGCGGCGCGGTGGGCGTCGACGTTCTGCCAGCTCGGCAGGAAGCGGGCGAAGCGGTCACGGCCGGCGGGCTCGACCTCACGACGCAGGTGGGCGAGGCTGGCGCGCCGCACGCGGCGCAGCACGTCGGAGTCGCACCACTCGCGCTCCGTCCCGCCCGGCAGCAGCTCGCCGCGGACCAGCGCGCCTTCGCGCTCCAGCTCGCGCAGCGCCGGGGTCGGATCGACGCCGTAGCGGACCGTGAGCTGGGCGGTCGGGAAGGGGCCATGGGTGCGCGCGTAGCGCCGCACCAGCGCCCGCATCGCGTCGGGATGGTCTGCGAGGAAGGTCTCCGGCAGCCCCGCCGGGGGCGGCACGCCGAGCGCGTCGCGGTAGAGCCCCGCGTCCTCACCGGCGATGTAGCGCTCCTCGCCGTTGACCCTGATCAGGGCAACGCGGCGCTCGGCGACCAGCTTCTCCAGCATCGAGGTCGCCGAGTAGCCCTCGGTGACCCGCTCCGCGCACTCACCGGCGGTCAGGTCGCCGACGTTGCGCAGGACCTGCTGCAGGGCGTCGCGGTCGGCGGCGCGCCCCGCCTCGGTGCGGTGCTGGAGCTGTTCCTCCACCTCCTGCAGCGCCCCGGGATCGATCAGCTCGCGCAGCTCCTCCTGGCCGAGCAGCTCGCGCAGCAGGTCGCGGTCGAGGGCGAGGGCGGCGGCACGGCGCTCGGCGCTCGGCGTGTCCCCCTCGTACATGTAGGTGGCGACGTAGTCGAAGAGCAGCGAGGAGGCGAAGGGCGAGGCGGTCGGCGTCTCGACCTCGACCAGGCTGAGCTTGCGCGAGTGCAGGTCGGTGAGGATCTCGCGCAGCGAGGGCAGATCGAGCACGTCGCGCAGGCACTCGCGATAGGTCTCGAGGATGACCGGGAAGCGGGGGAAGTCGCGGGCGACCTCGAGCAGGCTCTGCGACTTCAGCCGCTGCTGCCAGAGCGGCGTGCGCTTGCCGGGATAGGCACGCGGGATCAAGAGCGAGCGCGAGGCATTCTCGCGGAAGCGGGCGCCGAACAGGGCCGAGCCGGAGAGCTCGCGCACGACCAGGTCCTCGAGCTCGTCGGGCTCGACCATGACCAGGTCGGCCGAGGGCGGCTCGTCGGCGTCGGGCAGGTGGATGACGATGCCGTCGTCGGACCAGATCGCGTCGGCCTCCAGCTCGCGCTCCTCGCGGATCTTCTGGCCCAGGGCGAGGCCCCAGGCGGAGTGGACCCGGCCCCCGAACGGCGAGAGCACGCAGAGGCGCCAGTCGCCGATCTCGTCGCGGAAGCGCTCGACCACGATCGTCTGATCGGAGGGCACGACCCGGGTCGCCGCCTGCTGCTCGCGCAGGTAGGCGACGAGGTTCTCGGCGGCACGCCGGTCGAGGTCGTACTCGCCGGCCAGGTCCCTGGGATCCCGCGAGACGGCCTCGCGGGAGAAGGCGCCGATCGCCCGCCCCAGCTCGGCCGGGCGGCCGATCCCGTCGCCCTTCCAGAAGGGAACCGCGCCGGGCAGGCCGGGCGCCGGGGTGACGATCACCCGGTCGCGGGTGATCTCCTCGATCCTCCAGGTCGTCGCGCCGAGCAGGAAGGTTTGGCCGGCGCGCGCCTCGTAAACCATCTCCTCGTCGAGCTCGCCGACGCGGCGGCCGTCCGGCAGGTGGACGCCGTAGAGCCCGCGGTCGGGGATCGTGCCGGCGTTGGTGACGACCAGCTGGCGGGCGCCTTTGCGCCCGTGCATCGTGCCCCGGGTGCGATCCCAGACGATTCGCGGCCGCAGCTCGGCGAAGCGGTCGGAGGGATAGCGGCCGTCGAGCATGTCGAGCACGTTCTCCAGCTGCTCGCGCGAGAGCTCGCCGAAGGGCTCGGCCGCGGTGACGAGCCGCTCGACCTCGTCGATCTCCCACTCGTCCAGCGCCGCCATCGAGACCAGGTGCTGAGCGAGCACGTCGAGCGGGTTCTGCGGGATCACGGTCTCCTCGATCGCCCCTTCCCGCATCCGCCGCGCGACGACGGCGCACTCGAGCAGGTCGGCGCGGAACTTGGGGAAGATGCGGCCGCGCGAGACCTCGCCCAGCGAGTGGCCGGCGCGGCCGACCCGCTGCAGGCCCCGGCTGACCGACTTCGGCGACTCGACCTGGATCACCAGGTCGACGGCGCCCATGTCGATGCCCAGCTCCAGCGAGCTCGTGGCGACCAGGCAGGGGAGCTGCCCCGACTTGAGCATCTCCTCGACCACCAGGCGCTCCTCGTGGGACAAGGAGCCGTGATGCGCCCTGGCGATCTCGGGCGAGGGACTGTCGCCATCGCCGGCGGGTCCTGTCACGGCAGGGGACCCACCCCCCCTTCCGGTAGCTGAAGCTTCCTCAGGGGGGGTCCCCCCTACCGTGCCACCCGCCGGAGAAGAGCCGGAATTGCCCGCGTGCTCGGTCGCGGGCAGCTCTCCCGGAGCTTCTTCCGCCGCCAGCTCGTTCAGCCGCTTCGCCAAGCGCTCGGCTGCTCGGCGCGCGTTTACGAAGATGATCGTCGAGGTGTGTTGCTGGACGAGCTTGAGTAGCTCGGGGTAGATGGCGGGCCATATCGAGCGGACGTGGGCCAGCGGCTCACCGTCGCTGGGGTTGCCGTCGGCGTTGGGAAAGCTGGGAGCCCCCGGCTCCGACATGTCCTCCACAGGCACGACGATCTCCAGATCAAGCTCCTTGGAGACCCCAGCATCAACAATCTCACAAGCTCTCTTAGGACCCACCAGGAACTTCGCAATCCGCTCCAACGGGCGTTGCGTAGCGCTCAGCCCAATCCGTTGAACCCCCAGCGTTTCTCCCGCGGGTGGCGGCGTAGGGGGGACCTCCCCCGAGGAAGCTTTAGCTACCGCAGGGGGAGGTGGGTCCCCTGCGCCGACAGGACCCGCGGGCCGCAAGGCATGGGCCTTCACCAGATGATCTAGACGCTCCAGCGTCAACGCCAGATGCGACCCCCGCTTGCTCTGGGCCACCGCATGAATCTCGTCGACGATCACCACCCCGACGCCGGTGAGGATCTCGCGAGCCTGCGAGGAGAGCATCAGGTAGAGCGACTCCGGGGTGGTGATGAGGATGTCGGGAGGCGTTTTGCGCATCTCCCGCCGCTCTTTCTGGCTCGTGTCACCCGTTCGCAGGCCGACCGAGATCTCAGCGCCTATGCCGCGCAGCGGCGCCCTCAGGTTGCGCTCGATGTCATAGGAGAGCGCCTTGAGCGGCGAGACGTAGACGATCTTCACGCCCTCCGCCGGT
>Ga0307291_1000013_pt1 | contig 66180 bp, 68 predicted proteins | sample ER_DNA_148_FD_194474 | JGI IMG/M metagenome (GOLD analysis project Ga0307291, IMG submission 194474) | Bulk soil microbial communities from the East River watershed near Crested Butte, Colorado, United States - ER_DNA_148 | ecosystem: Environmental > Terrestrial > Soil > Floodplain | place: USA...
TCGCCGTCCTGGTCCTTGCCGTCGGCATCCTCCCCGAGCTGAGCCGGATGATCGATTTCCACAGCTTCGAGACCTTCGACCCCAACGGCCCGGGCCTGGGCAATCTCTTCGGTCAGATCTCGCCCTTCACGGCACTGGGCATCTGGCCGTCGGGCGACTTCCGCCTCGCAGCTGGCGGCGGCGCCGTCCCAGCGCTGGCCTATTACTTCGGCGCTGCCTTCGCCGCCCTGCTGTTCCTCTACGGCCTGATCCTCTGCTGGCGGCGCCGCGAGACGACGATCCTCGCCGGCATCGCCGCGGTGGTGCTCCTCTACGTGGCGGCGCGCTTCGGCGGGACCCCGTACACCTCGGCCAAGGCGCTCGAGGTCGCCGCACCGCCGGCGACGCTGGTCATCCTCGTCGCCCTGCTCCGCCGGCCGGTCGCGCTGCTGTACGTGCTGCTCGCCGGCGCCTGCTCCCTGCTCGCCCTCGCAAACGCGCCGATCGGGCCGACGTCGTACTCGCCGGCGCTCACCGGGCTGCGCCCGCTCCTGGCGGCCAGCTCGACCCTGGTCCTCGCCCCGGATTCCATGCTGGCCACCGAACAGGGCACCCGCTACATCGCCTGGGAGCTGCGCGGCGGTCGCGTCTGCATCGGGCCGGCGAGCAACGCGGGGGGAAGGCCGCCGACCGGAATCCGCTTCTTCGTGACGAGCGGCCGCCCGACCAGCGCACCCTTCCGTGGCCTGACCCTGCGTCGTCCTGCCGGGCCGTACACCGTCTGGGAGCGGCGAGGCGGGCTCGGCGGCCCGAGCCCGTGCCCCTTGATCGCCGTGCGCCAGGCCCGATCCGGCGCGGAATGAAGCATCGTCCCCACCTCCGTCGGGATGATGCCGCGACGAACCGCGGCTGGTCGGCGTCCACGTAGCATGGAGACGATGGAGGCTGCGACTCAGATCACCGTAACGCTGCCCGACGGCACGCCGCTGGAGTTGCCCGACGGCGCCACCGGCGCCGACGCGGCGGCGGCGATCGGGCCCGGCCTCGCCAAGGCCGCCCTGGCGATCCGTGTGGACGGCGAGCTGCGCGACCTCGGGGCGCCGCTGCCCGACGGCGCTGAGATCGCCGTCCTCACCGACCGCGATCCCGAGGCGCTGGAGCTGATCCGCCACGACGCCGCCCACGTCATGGCCGAGGCGGTGCTGGAGCTCTACCCGGGTACCAAGGTGACGATCGGGCCACCGATCGAGCAGGGCTTCTACTACGACTTCGAGTTCCCGCCGGACACGAGGATCAACGAGGACGACCTCGAGCGGATCGAGGCCTCGATGCGGCGCCACATCGACGCCGACGAGCCGTTCGAGCGCCGCGACGTCGCCCCGGCCGAGGCAATCGAGATCTTCCGCGCCCAGGACCAGGACTACAAGGTCGAGCTGATCGAGGACCTCGTCCGCGACGAAGGCGTGGAGACCGTCTCGCTCTACCGCAACGGCCCCTTCGAGGATCTCTGCCGCGGGCCCCACGGCCCCGCCACCGGCCGGATCAAGGCGATCAAGCTCAGCTCGCTCGCCGGCGCCTACTGGCGCGGCGACGAGAGCCGCGCGATGCTGACCCGGATCTACGGCACCGCCTTCTTCACGAAGAAGGACCTCGACCTCCACATGGAGCGGATCGAGGAGGCCAAAGCCCGCGACCACCGACGCCTCGGCCCCCAGCTGGGACTCTTCATGTTGCGCAGGGAGGCGCCCGGGATGCCCTTCTGGCTGGCGCACGGCACCACGCTGCTGCGCTTGATCGAGGCCGAGGTGCAGGCGCAGCTGCGCAAGCGCGAGTACGTCGAGATCAAGACGCCGCACCTGATGGACGTCGAGCTCTGGCACCGCTCCGGACACTGGGACAACTACCAGGAGAACATGTACTTCACGGAATCGAAGGAGCGCCAGTACGCGATCCGGCCGATGAACTGCCCCGGTGCCTGCCTCGTCTTCGACTCCGAGCGCCACTCCTACCGGGAGCTGCCGTTGCGGATGGCCGAGTTCGGCCAGGTCTCGCGGGCCGAGCGCGAGGGCGTCCTGCACGGCCTGCTTCGGGTCCGCGCCTTCACCCAGGACGACGCCCACATCTACTGTACGCCGGAGCAGATCGTCGACGAGGTGACCGGGATCTGCGAGGCGATCGACGAGCTGTATGCCCGCTTCGGCTTCGAGGACGTCCACATCGAGCTCTCGACCCGGCCGCAGAAGTCGATCGGCACCGAGGAGCAGTGGGCGCTGGCCGAAGAGGCGCTGCGCGTCGCCCTGGATGGCCAGGACCGCGAGTACACGCTCAACCCGGGGGACGGGGCCTTCTACGGGCCGAAGATCGACTTCCACATCACCGACGCGCTGGGGCGCTCCTGGCAGTGCGGCACCTGCCAGGTCGACTTCTTCATGCCGGAGCGCTTCGACCTCTCCTACACCGACCAGAACGATGCGCCGCGGCGGCCGGTGATGATCCACCGTGCCCTGCTCGGCTCGTTGGAGCGCTTCGCCGGCATCCTGATCGAGCACTACGGCGGCCGCTTCCCCGTCTGGCTGGCGCCCGTGCAGGCAACAGTGCTGCCGATCTCCGACCGCCACGTCGCCTTCGGCGACGCGACCGCCGCCCGGCTGCGCGAGCTCGGGGTCAGGGTCGAGGTCGACCACCGGTCGGAGTCGATCGGCAAGAAGGTGCGCGACGCGGAACTGGCCAGGAACCCCTACATGCTCGTCGTCGGCGACCGTGAGGAAGAGACCGGTGAGGTGGCCGTCCGCTCCCACGCCGAGGGCGAGCTGGGGGCGATGGAGCTGGCCGCGTTCGCCGACCTCGTCCACCGCGCTGAGCGGGCCGCCTGACCGCCCGCCACCGAGGATGCGGCTCTGCCTCTATACTCCGGGCACTTGTTCGCAGGCATGCCAAACACACCGCGCCGCTGAGCGTCCCTTGGCCGCCTCCGCACCTCTCGTCCTCTTGAAGCTCCACTCCTCCTCTCACTAGTGCCTGTCCCGCGCAGGTTCGATCGCCGCCCGCCCGAGCGCGACACGACGCGCATCAACGAGCGGATCCGCGTGCCCAAAGTGCGGCTCATCGGAGCGGACGGGGAGCAGCTCGGCATCGTCGAGACGGCGGAGGCGATGAAACGCGCCCAGGAAGCCGACCTCGACCTGGTCGAGGTCGCCCCCAACTCGAAGCCTCCGGTCACCCGCCTGCTCGACTACTCGAAGTACAAATACGAGCAGGAGCAGAAGCAGAAGGCCGCCCGCAAGCATCAGCAGCAGGTCAACGTGCGTGAGATCAAGCTGCGGCCGAAGATCGCCGACCACGACTACGAGACGAAGAAGGGCCACGTCGAGCGCTTCCTTCGCCACCGCAACAAAGTCAAGATCACGATCATGTTCCGCGGCCGCGAGCAGGCCCATCCGGAGCGGGGAAGGAACCTGCTGAAGCGCCTCTTCGAGGACCTTGCGGGGCTCGCCACGATTGAGTCCGAGCCGCTGCAGGAAGGGCGCAACATGAGCATGATGCTGGCGCCCAGCAAAGAGGCCATCGCCGAGGCGGAGAAAGATCAACCGCCCGCCGAGGAGGCCGATCCCGGTGGGGATTCCACTTAACTTTTTCGGTGGATCGTGGTCAGGCTGTCGTCCGGAGCCGACGCCGAAAAAGTACAAGACGCTCCATCCCCACCGGGACCGGCCTCTACGTCAGCACGTCCGCGATCCGGTTCGAGGCCTTTCCATCCCAGAGAGGGGGAGGTTCTTTGGGGGTGGGGCGTTCTTCTGAGAGGGCGGCCGGGATGGTGGCGATTGCCGCCGGGTCGAGGCCGAGCAGCGTGTTGGTTCCGGCGTGGATCGTCACCGGCCGCTCGGTGTTGTCGCGCAGGGTGAAGCAGGGGATGCCGAGGTAGGTCGTCTCCTCCTGGATCCCGCCGGAGTCGGTGAGCACGGCGCCGGCGTCCGCGAGCAGGGAGAGGAACTCGACGTAGCCGAGCGGCTCGGAGAGGAGCAGGCCCGGATGCTCGGACTCGATCTCCTCCATCCGGCGGCGGGTGCGCGGGTGGACCGGGAAGACGACCGGCATATCCCTGGCGAGATCGGCCAGGCGCCTGACGGTCTCGGGCAGCAGGGCTCCGTCGACCAGGGCGGGACGGTGCAGGGTGACCAGAGTGTAGGCGCCCGGCTCGACGCCCAGCCCCGACGCCGCGCCGGCGTTCCGAAAGCGGCCTTCGAGAGCGACGAGGGTGTCGATCATCGTGTTGCCGACGAAGTGCATGCGCTCCTCGGCGATGCCCTCGGCGCGCAGGTTCTCGACGGCCTCGTCGCTGTGCAGGAAGAGATGCGCCGCGAACTGGTCGGCGACGATCCGGTTGACCTCCTCCGGCATCGTGCGGTCGAAGCTGCGCAGCCCCGACTCGATGTGGGCGACCGGGATCTGCATCTTGACGGCGGTGAGGGCCGCCGCCAGGGTCGAGTTGACGTCGCCGGGAACGATCACCAGGTCGGGCCGCTCCTCCTCCAACACCGGCTCCAGGCGCTCCATCGTGCGGCCGGTCTGCTGGGCGTGGCTGCCGGAGCCGACCTCGAGCATGTGATCCGGGGCGGGGACGCCCAGCTCCTCGAGGAACACCTGCGACATCTGCCGGTCGTAGTGCTGCCCGGTGTGGACGATCGCGTGGCGGGCATCGGGCAGACGGCTGCGCAGGGCGGCGATCACCGGTGCCGTCTTGACGAAGTTGGGCCGGGTCCCGATCACGTAGACGATCCGCATGCGGCGGCAGCGTACCTGCGTCTGCTTCAATACCGGTCCCGATGCCGAAGATGAAGACCCATTCCGGCGCCAAGAAGCGCTTTCGCAAGACCGCCAAGGGCAAGCTGCGTGGGCGGCGCGCCTACTCGAGCCACATTCTCGAGAAAAAGTCGCCGAAGCGCAAGCGGCAGATGGCGCGGCCGGTCGAGATCGCCAAGGCCGACGAAAAGCGGGTCAGGACTTTGCTCGGAGGCGGGAAATGAGCCGGGTCAAGCGGTCGGTCAACGCGCGCAAGAAGCGGCGCAAGGTGCTGAAGGAAGCGAAAGGCTACTTCGGCCGCAAGCACTCCTCCTACCGCTTCGCCAAAGAGCAGGTGCAGCGCTCGGGGATGTACGCGTACAGGGATCGGCGCAACCGCAAGCGCGAGTTCCGGCGCCTCTGGATCACGCGGATCAACGCCGCGGCGCGGCTCGAGGGCATGAGCTACTCGCAGCTGATGCACGGCCTCAGCGAGGCCGGCGTCGAGGTCAACCGCAAGATGCTGGCCGAGATCGCGGTTTCCGACCGCGATGCCTTCCGCCGATTCGTGGAGCTGGCCCGGGAGGGTGCCGCCGCCTAGCGCTGGCAGCGACACTCCACTTTCCCGGGCGGGCCGTCTTCACGGCCCGCTTTTTATTTGCCCGCACGGCCCCCGGGCGTTCGAGGAGAAGAAACGACGAGAGAGAACCGAACAACGTGATTTCCAGCCCCCACAACGAGAAGCTGAAGCTGGTCCGCAAGCTGCGCGAGCGCAGGCATCGCGAGCGCGAGGAGCTGTTCGCGACCGAGGGTGAGGACCTGCTCGAGGCGGGTCTCGCGGCCGGGCGGGTGCCGCGCTTCGTGCTGAGCGCCGCCGGCAGCGGGCTGGGCGGCGATGAGGTCGAGCCGGAGCTGCTCGCGGGCGTTTCGTCGCTTGGGTCGGGAACCCGAGCGATCGCCGTCTGGCCGCGGCGCTGGGCGGCCCAGGCGACGCCGCCCTGCGTCTACCTGCATGGGGTCGGCGATCCTGGCAACGTCGGCGCCGTTCTCCGCACCGCCCACGCCCTGCTCGGCGGCACCGTCGTCCTCGGCCCGGGGTGTGCCGACCCCTTCGGGCCCAAGGCGGCCCGGGCCAGCATGGGATCGATCTTCGGCCAGCCCGTGATGCCGGGAGGGATCGAGGCGACGCCGGGGCCGCGCGCGGCGCTCGTCGCCCACGGCGGCGAGGCGCTCGGCGGCCTGGAGGGGATGCAGACGCTCTGCCTGGGCGGCGAGCGCGAGGGCCTGCCCGTCGAGGTCCTACGCGAGTGCGATGCCGAGCTGACGATTCCGCTGCGCCCCGCGGCTGCCGAGTCGCTCAACGTCGCGGCGGCGGCGGCCATCGCCATCGAGCGGTTATCGTCGCCCGCCATGGAAGAGGCGGCCGAATGACGCTCGAGCGGATAGGGCAGATCGAGGCTGACGGCACGTCCGCGATCGCGGCGGCCGCCGGCACGGCCGAGCTGGAGGAGCTGCGGGTTCGCCATCTTGGCCGCAAAGCGGAGCTGACCGCGATCCTGCGGGGCATCGCCGAGCTTCCCGCCGAGGAACGCGGGCCGGTGGGCGCCGCCGCCAACCAGGCGCGCCGGACGCTGGAGGGGCTGCTCGAGCAGCGGCTTGCCGAGCTCGACGCGGCGGAGCTGGACGAGCGGCTGGCGAGCGATCGGGTCGACGTCACCCTGCCGGGAGCGCCGGCCCGTCCCGCCGGTCACCTGCACCTGATCACGCGCACGACGCGGCAGATCGAGGACGTCATGGCCGGGCTCGGCTATCGGGTGGTCGAGGGCCCGGAGATCGAGCACGACTACTACAACTTCACCGCGCTCAACCATCCGCCGGGACACCCGGCGCGGATGCTCCAGGACACCTTCTACGTCCAGTCCCATCCCGACGTCCTGCTGCGCACGCACACCTCGCCCGTGCAGATCCGCTCGATGGAGACGCAGGCCCCGCCGGTCTTCCTGATCATGCCGGGCAAGGTCTACAGGCGCGACTCCGACGCCACCCACACGCCGATGTTCCACCAGGTCGAGGGGCTGGCGATCGGCGAGGGGATCACGCTGGCCGACCTGAAGGGGACGCTGGAGGAGCTGCTGCGGGCGATCTTCGGCGAGGAGCGGCAGATCCGCATGCGGCCGCACTTCTTCCCCTTCACCGAGCCCAGCGTCGAGGTCGACGTCTCCTGCTTCCGCTGCGGGGGGACGGGGACGCTGGGTCTTGGCGAGCGCTGCAACCTCTGCAAGGGGCAGGGCTGGATCGAGATCCTCGGCGCCGGCATGGTCGACCCGAACGTGCTCGACTTCGTCGCCGCGAACGGCTACGACCCCGAGCGGGTCCAGGGTTTCGCCTTCGGCATGGGGGTCGAGCGGATCGCCATGCTGAAGCACGGCGTGCCGGACCTGCGCCGCTTTTTCGACAACGACGTGCGGATGCTGGAGCAGTTCGCATGAGGGTGCCTTACTCGTGGCTGCGCGAGTACTGCGATCCGGACGTCGAGGCCGGCGAGCTGGCCGAGCGGTTGGCGATGACCGGGACCGAGGTCGAGCGGGTCGGCACCGTCGGTCCCCCCGCCGCAACGGGCTTCGTCGTGGGCAGGGTGCTGGAGCGCCAGAAGCACCCCAACGCCGACCGGCTCAGCGTCTGCAGCGTCGACACCGGCGACGCCGAGCCGCGCACGATTGTCTGTGGCGCGCCGAACGTCGACGCGGGCCAGACCGTCCCGGTCGCGCTGCCTGGAGCGACGATGCCGGGCGGCGCGGAGCTGGGCAAGGCGAAGCTGCGCGGGGTCGAATCGAGCGGGATGATCCTCTCCGCCGCCGAGCTGGAGATCGCCGAGGATTCGCAGGGCATCCTCGTGCTCGACGACGGGCCGGCGCCGGGGACCCCGCTCGGCGACGTGATTCCGGTGGCCGAGCCGGTACTGGAGCTCGAGGTGACGCCGAACCGGCCCGACTGCCTCGGCGTCTACGGCGTGGCGCGCGAGGTCCACGCGATCAGCGGCGCCGCGCTGGCCGAGGAGCCCTGGGCGGAGGATGCGCCCGCCGCGGGAGAGGGCGAGGTGAGCGATTGCGCATCGGTGACCGTCGAGGTGCCCGAGCTCTGCCCCCGCTTCACCGCGCGGGTCTTCACCGACGTCACGATCGGTCCCTCGCCGCTCTGGCTGCAGGCGCGGTTGAGCGCCGCCGGCCAGCGGCCGATCAACAACGTGGTCGACATCACCAACTACGTGATGCTGCTGACCGCGCAGCCGCTGCACGCCTTCGACCTCGACGAGGTGCCCGGCGGCGAGCTGATCGTCCGCACCGCGGCCGACGGGGAGACGATGAAGACGCTCGACGACGTCGAGCGGACCTTCGACGCCGAGACCGTGCTGGTCTGCGACAGTCGCGGGCCCTCGGGGATAGCAGGGATCATGGGCGGCCAGGTCTCCGAGGTATCCGGCGCGACGACGCGCGTCCTGCTCGAGGTGGCGAACTGGAACGGGACCAACATCCTGCGCACCTCGCGCCTCCTTGGCCTGCGCTCGGAGGCCTCCTCGCGGTTCGAGAAACAGCTCCATCCCGAGCTCTGCATGCGGGCGCAGCGGATCGCCTCGCGGCTGCTGGTCGAGCTCTGCGGCGCCAGGCTGGTGCCGGGCACGATCGACGTCTCGGCTGAGATCCCGCCACCGCACCGGGTCGCACTCCGCGGCGAGCGGGTCGAGGGCCTGCTCGGCATGCGGATCCCGCAGGCCGACCAGATCGCCTATCTGCAGCGGCTCGGCTTCGGGGGCGAGGCCAACGGGGACGACCTCGCCGTCGCGGTGCCACCCGACCGCCACTACGACGTCACCCGCGAGGCCGACCTGATCGAGGAGGTCGCCCGCGTCCACGGCATCGACGAGCACTTGCCCTCGACCCTGCCGGGATCGTCCGGGCGGGCGGGAGGGCTGCGGCGCGAACAGAGCCTGCGGCGGCGGGCCGAGGACGCCCTGCGCGACCTCGGCTTCGACGAGATCGTCGGCTGGAGCTTCACCGATCCGGGCGAGGCGGCGCGGCTGCGAGTCCCCGCGGACGATTCACGGGCGCAGGCGGTGACGATCTCCAACCCGCTCTCAGAGGACCAGTCGGCGATGCGGACCACCCTGCTCGGCTCGCTGCTCGATGCCGCCCGGCGCAACCTGGCGCGCGACGCCGACCGGGTGGCCCTCTTCGAGTCCGGCCGCGTCTACCTGAAGACGTCGCCGACGGACCGAGCTGTCGTCCCCGAGGTGACGAAGCGGTCCGTCGACCCCCTTGCCGGAGGCTTCGCCGGGGAGCGGGCGGCGCCCTTCGCCGAGCCGCACCGGCTTGGGGCGCTCGCGGTCGGGCCGCTCGCGCCGCCCTCCTGGCGGGGCGACCGCGAGGCGGCTGATTTCTTCGCGCTGAAGGGCGTGCTGGAGGGCTTGGCGGCGCAGTTGGGAGCTGCGATGGCTTTCGAGCCCGCGGCCGAGGCCTTCCTGCATCCAGGCCGGTCGGCGAGGATCGCGGTCGACGGCGAGACGGCGGGCTGGATCGGGGAGCTGCACCCGCTTGTCTGCCGGGAATGGGATTTGGGGTCGGCGGTCTGCTTCGAAGTGGGCCTTTCGCCGCTGGTCGCGGCTGCGTCGGCCGGTGGTGAGATCTTCGAGGACGTGACCGCCTTCCCCGCCGTGTTGCAGGACCTGGCCGTCGTCGTGCCGGACGAGGTCAGCTCCGCCCAGGTGCGGGAGGTGGTCCTCGCCGGCGGCGGCGAGCTGCTGCGCAGCGCCGAGGTCTTCGATCTCTACGCCGGCGAGCAGCTGGGGGAGGGGCGCAAGAGCCTTGCCCTGCGGCTCGAGTTCCGCGCCGCGGACCGAACGCTCACCGACGAGGAGGTCGCCGCGCGACGCGAGGCGATCGCATCGGCGCTGACCGAGATCGGAGGGTCGCCCCGTGAGTGACAAGCCGAGGGTCCTGGTCGCCGGAGCCTCGGGCTTCACGGGCGCCCTCGCCGCCCAGATCGTCTGGCGCCATCCCGGCCTGGAGCTGGTCGCCGTCACCTCGCGCAGCGATGCCGGCAAGCGGCTCGACGGCCTCTACCCGCGCTACCGGGTGCCGATGGAGCTGACCGAGCTCGACCTCGACTCGATCGAGGACGTCGACGCGGCGATCGTCGCTTATCCCCACGGCGCCTCGGCCCCGACCGTCGCCGCGCTGCGTCGCTTGGGCGCGCTCGTCGTCGACCTCTCCGCCGACTTCAGGCTGCGCGACCTGGCGACCTACGAGCGCTGGTACGGCGAGCACGGCGCGCCGGAGCTGCTCGAGGGCGCCGTCTACGGCCTCACCGAGCTCTACCGGGAGCAGCTGCGCGAGGCGGAGCTGGTCGCCACCCCCGGCTGCTACCCGACCGCCGGGGTCCTGGCTCTGGCGCCGCTGGCGGAGCGGGGCCTGCTGAGTGACGTGGCGATCAGCGCCATGCAGGGGACCTCGGGCTACGGCCGCAGCAGCGACGACGCCGTCCACTTCACCGCGATGACCGAGAACGCCTTCCCGTACAAGACCGAGGGCCACCGCCACCGGCCGGAGATCGAACAGGAGCTTGCGGCGCTGGGCAGCGAGGCGCCGGTGGCCTTCGTGCCCCACCTGCTGCCGCTCGACCAGGGCGAGCTGACCACCTGCTTCGCGCGGCTCGGCGAGCCGATCTCGAAGGAGGCGGTGCAGGCTCTCTACGCGGAGCGCTACGCCGACGAGCCCTTCGTCCACGTCGTCGCTCGCCCGCCGGCCCTGCGCGACGTGCGGGAGACGAACGAGTGCCACGTCTATGTCACCGTCGAGGAGCACGGCCGGGTGCTGGCCTTCTCGGCCATCGACAACCTCTGGAAGGGGGCCTCGGGGCAGGGCGTGCAGAACCTCAACCTGATGCTGGGCCTCGACGAGACGGAGGGGCTGAGGTGACGACCCCCGGCCAGCCGCCGGCGGGCGCCGAGCTGAGCAGGCGGCGGGATGCGTCCTTCTTCAGCTCGCGCTGGGTGGATCCGCCCGACGGCGTCGAGCAGCTCGACCCGGCGCGGCTCGCCCCTGGCTTTCGCGCCGGGGCGGCGCACTGCGGCCTCAAGGGCGGCGGCAAGACCGACGTCGGCCTGCTCGTCTGCGACGCGCCCCAGGTGGCCTCCTCGATCCTGCTGACCCGCAACGCCTCCGCCGCGGCGCCGGTCAGGGTCTGTCGCGAGCGGATCGATCGCGCCGCCGTTCGAGCCGCCGTCGTCAACGCCGGCAACGCCAACGCCGAGACCGGCGAGCAGGGCTTGGCCGACGCCTGGGCGATGTGCGAGCGTGCGGGGGAGGAGCTGGGCCTCGATCCGAGCGCCGTGGCGGTTGCCGAGACCGGCGTGATCGGCGTGCCGCTGCCGATCGACGCGGTGCTCGACGGCGTCGCTTCCGCCGCGCGGTCGCTCTCCGCCGAGGGGGGAGCGACCTTCTCCGAAGCCATCCTCACCACCGACCGCTGGCCGAAGAGCTGCACCCTGCGAGCCGGCGGCGTGACCGTCTCCGCCCAGGCCAAGGGCGGCGGGATGATCCAGCCGAACTTGGCGACGATGCTCTGCTTCGTTCAGACCGACGCCGTCGTCGAGGACCCTGCCGCCACTCTGCGCAGCGCAACCGACGCCTCCTTCGAGCGGATCACCGTCGACGGCCAGATGAGCACCAACGACACCGTGCTGCTGCAGGCGACCGGGGAGGCCGGCTCGCCGTTGCCGCCCAACCTGCTCGAGGCGGTCCTCACCCAGCTCGCGATCGAGGTGGTCGCCGACGGCGAGGGCTCGACCCGGGTCTGCAGGGTGCGGGTCGAGGGCGCCGCCTCCGAGGCGGAGGCCGAGCGCGTCGCTCGAGCGATCGCCAACTCGCCGCTGGTCAAGACGGCGCTGTTCGGCCGCGATCCCAACTGGGGCCGGATCGCGCAGGCGGCCGGCATGGCGCTGGCCGGCGAGGATTTGGAGGAGATCGGCGCCGGCTCGATCGACGCGAGCGAGCTAGGCGAGGACGTCGCCGAGGCGGAGCTCGGGCTGCGGCTTGATCGCGGCGAGCACGCCGCTCACGTCTGGTTCTCCGACCTTGGCCACGAGTACGTGCGGATCAACGCCGAGTACACGACCTGAGGAGATGACGTGAGCACCAACGTCGACACCCTGCTGGAGGCGCTTCCCTACATCAAGGAGTTTCACGGCCGCACGGTGGTGATCAAGTACGGCGGCGCCGCGATGCGGGACCGGGCCCTGCGCGGGGAGTTCGCCACCGACGTCGTCCTGCTCAAGTATGTCGGCCTCAACCCGATCGTCGTGCACGGCGGGGGGCCGGAGATCACCGAGTACATGGAGCGCCTCGGGCTCGAGGTGCGCTTCCACGAGGGGCTGCGCGTCTCCGACGCCGAGACTGTGGAGGTCGCGCGGATGGTCCTGCTCGGCAAGCTCAACTCGGAGATCGTGCAGCGGCTCAACCAGCACGGCCAGCCCGCCGTCGGCCTCTCCGGCCAGGACGGCTCGCTGTTCGAGGTGGCGCCGGTGCCGAACGCAGAGCAGGTCGGCTTCGTCGGCACGGTCGAGCACGTCGACGTGGACGTGCTCAACCACATCGCCGAGGACTACATCCCGGTGATCGCCTCCTCGGCATCAGACGCCGAGGGCCGTCCTTACAACGTCAACGCCGACGAGGCGGCCGGCAAGGTGGCGGCGGCGCTCGGCGCCCACAAGGCGATCTTCCTCACCGACGTCGAGGGCTGGCTCGAGGACCCCAGCGATCACGACTCGCTGATCTCGCACGCCGCGGTGCTCGAGGTCGAACGCAAGCTGAGCGACATCTCCGGCGGTATGCGGCCGAAGCTGCAGGCCTGCATCGACGCAATCCAGGGCGGCGCCCAGTCGGCCCACATCATCGACGGTCGCAAGCCGCACAGCCTCCTGCTCGAGCTGTTCACCGACGCCGGCATCGGCACCATGGTCACGCCATGAAGCTGGACGAGCTGCAGGCGCTCGAGCGGCGCTACCTGATGCAGACCTACCGCCGCGCGCCGGTCGAGTTCGTGCGCGGCGAGGGGACGCTGCTCTGGGACTCCGAGGGGAGGGAGTACCTCGACTTCCTGGCCGGCATCTCGGTCTGCTCGGTCGGCCACTGCCACCCCGACGTCGTCGCCGCCGTGCGCGAGCAGGCCGGCAGGGTGATGCACGTCTCCAACCTCTTCTACACCGAGCCGATGGTGCGGCTGGCCGAGCGCCTCTCCCGGTCGAGCCTGGGGGGCAGGGTGTTCCTCTCCAACTCGGGAACCGAGGCCAACGAGTGCGCGATCAAGCTGGCTCGCAAGCACGCCCACGGGCGCGGGATCGCGAGCCCCGAGATCGTCAGCTTCGAGCGTGACTTCCACGGCCGCACCTACGGGGCGCTGGCGGCAACGCCGACGCTGGCCGGGAACGAGGCGCTGGGGCCGATGCTGCCGGGCTTCCGCTCGGTTCCGTTCGACGACGCCGGCGCCCTGCGCGACGCCGTCGGGGAGAGCACGGCGGCGGTTCTGATCGAGGTCATCCAGGGCGAGTCGGGCGTCTACCCGCTCGGCGAGGAGGCGCTGCTCGCCGCGCGGCAGGCGTGCGACGAGGCGGGTGCGCTGTTGATCCTCGACGAGATCCAGACCGGCATGGGCCGCACCGGCTCCCTCTGGGCCTACGAGCAGACGCCCGTGCGGCCCGATGTGCTGACCAGCGCCAAGGCGCTTGGCGGCGGTCTGCCGGTCGGCGCCTGCGTCACCAGCGAGCGGCTCGGCGAGGTGCTCGAGGCCGGCGACCACGGCTCGACCTTCGCCGGCGGCGCCATCGTCTCGGCGGCGGCGCTTGCCGTGCTCGAGCTGATCGACGAGCCGGGCCTGCTGCGCCGTGTGCGTGAGCTCGGCGGCCAGCTGCGCGAGAGCCTGCTCGAGCTGGAGGGCGTGGTGGAGGTGCGGGGCCGCGGCCTGATGCTCGGCGTCGGCCTGGCGGAGGAGGTCGACGCGGCGAGGCTCGCCGCCGAGCTGCTCGAGCGCGGCCTGATCGTCAACGTGCCGGAGCCGGGTACGCTGCGGCTGCTGCCGCCGCTGACGGTCGATTCGACCCAAATCGAGCGTGCCGCCGCCCTGATCGGCGAATCGCTCCTAAGCTACTCCCCAGCATGAGCAGCGAGAAGCTTCCCCCTGAGCGGCGTCCGCCCGCCTCGGCCGCCGAAGCCGCACAGCGCCTGGCGCGGATCGTCGACGCCGCCGAGCAGGCGGCCGCCGGGGTCATCGACGACGCCGAGCGGCAGGCGCAGCGCCAGCTGGAGGAGGCGCGGGATCGCGCCGACCGCACCATCGCCGAGCGCCTGCGCGAGCTCGCCGACGAGCTCGATCCGCCCGCGACTGGCGAGCGCCCAGGCGGTCACCTCAAGTCGGTCGAGCCGGTCGTCGAGCGGGAGGACGACGTGGAGCCGCTTGCCTCGCGCCGTTCCGGCTCGGCCGGGGCGCGGCTGCTCGCCACCCAGATGGCGGTCTCGGGCTCCGATCGGAGCGAGATCGAGGAGCGGCTGCGCATTGGCTTCGACATCGAGGACGCCGGCGAGATCCTCGACGCCATCCTCGGGCCGGAGGGCTAGGCCATGCACGACGACCCGACCCGGATCATGGGACAGCCCGGCGATCCCGATAACCGGCCCCACGGCAACATGCGGCTGCTGATCGCCGGGCTGATCGCGGTGATCGTCGGCCTCGTCGTGGCGATCGTCGTGATCGCCTCCGACGGCGGCAGCGACGGCTCGAGCAGCTCGCCCGTCACGACGCTGCCGCCGACGACCTCGGAGACGACGACCCCTTCGACGACGGAATCCACCGAAACGACCGAAACCACGACGGAACCGACGACGACCGAAACCACGACCGAACCCACTACCGCGCCGCCGCCAACCGCCCCGGAAGAAGAAGAAGAAAACGGCAGCGGCGGAATTCCCGCCGAATGAGCGGTCTGCCTCCCGACGGAGTCCGCACCGCGGGCTACGAGGCCGACCCCGCGGAGGTGCGGCGCGTCCTGCTGCTCTATTCCGGCGGTCTGGATACCAGCGTGATGCTGAAGTGGATCCAGGATCGCTACGGCGCCGAGGTCGTCTGCCTGACGGTCAACCTCGGGCAGCCGGGGGAGGACTACGCGGTGATCGAGGAGAAGGCGAAGCGCCTCGGTGCGCTGGCATGTCACGTCGTCGATGCCCGCGACCGCTTCGCCGAGGACTTCGTCGTCCCGGCGATCAAGGCGAACGCGCTTTACGGCGGCGGCTATCCGCTCTTCACCGCGCTGGGCCGGCCGCTGATCGCCGAGCTGGCGGTCGAGTACGCCCGCCGCAGCGGCTGCGACACGATCGCCCACGGCTGCACCGGCAAGGGCAACGACCAGGTGCGGATCGAGGCGACCGTCGCCACCCTGGCGCCGGAGCTGAAGACGATCGCGCCGGTGCGCTCCTGGCAGATGGGCCGCGAGGAGGAGATCGCCTACGCGCGTGAGCACGGCATCCCGGTCAAGGGCGGCACCGAGGCGGCTCCCTACTCGATCGACGACAACCTCTGGGGACGCTCCTCGGAGGGGCGCTGGATCGAGGACCTCGGCCACGCGCCGGAGGACGACGTCTTCCAGCTGGTGACCAGGCCCGAGCTCGCGCCCGACGAAGCGCAGACGGTGACTGTCGAGTTCGAGGCCGGCATGCCGGTGGCGATCGACGGCGAGCGTCTCGGCATCGTCGAGCTGCTCGAAAGGGCGGGGGAGATCGGCTGCCGCCACGGGGTCGGGATCGTCGACCACATCGAGGACCGCATCGTCGGGCTGAAGGTCCGCGACATCTACGAGGTGCCGGCGGCGGCGATCGTCCTCCCCGCCCACCGGGAGCTCGAGAAGCTGGTCGGCACGATCCACCAGAACCAGTTCAAGCCGGAGCTGGACCGCAAGTGGGCCTACCTGGTCTACGCCGGGTTGTGGCTGGAGCCGCTGCGCACCGACCTCGATGCATACATGGATGCAGTCAACGCCCAGGTGAGCGGCACGATCGGCCTGCGGCTGTACAAAGGGAGCGTGCGAGTCGTCACCCGCTCCTCACCCAACGCTGTCTACGACGCCGACCTGGCCTCCTTCGCCGAGTCGGGAGGCCTCTTCTCGCAGGCCGCCTCGCCCGGCTTCATCGAGCTCTGGTCGCTGCAGTCGCGGATGGCGCACCGGATCCGGCAGCGCGGGGAAGAGGGGGAGGGATGATCTACCGCGCGATCGGCAAGGCCGTGGTCAAGTACGGGGTGCAGTTCGTGCGCCGTCGGTACGCTCGCCAGATCCGCGTCGGGGCTGGACTCGCGGCTGTCGCGGTCGGCGTCGCCGTCTACCTCGCCAATCGCCACGTTCCCGAGGGCTGAGACCCACCGCGGTGCCACGATGCGCTGGAAGCCCGCAGTCGTTCTCCTTGCCGTAGCCCTGCTCGCGGTTGCCTCGGCACATGCCGCCGACCTCGGCTCGCTGCGCGACAAGGTCGGTGGGGCACGTGCGGAAGCCGCCTCGCTGGGCGCCGAGATCCGCCAGACGCAGGAACGCCTCTCGGCGACCGAAGCCGAAGCCGGGCGGGCGGCGGCGCGCGAGCGTCGCCTCAGCGATCTGCTCGCCCACGGGCGCCAGCGGGCCGCACGCCTCGCGGCGAAGGTTCGGCGTGCCGAAGGGCGCCTGGAAGCGGAGCGCCGGCGCCTTCGCCGGGCCAGGCGGGCGCTCGCGCAGCGGCTGGTCGCGATCTACATGAGCGGCTCGCCGAGCACGGCTAGCATCGTGCTCGGCTCCGGCGACATCAACGAGCTCGAGGTGCGGACCGAATACCTGCAGCGGATCGAGGACTCCGACACCGAGCTGGCGGCGCGGGTGGAGGAAGTCCGCGACCAGGTCCGCCGCGAGCTGGATCTGGTGGCGGGGCTGAAGGAGAAGGTCGACGCCTACAACGAAGAGCTGGCCGCGGCCCGCTCGGAAATCGCCACGGTGCGAAGCCGGGCCGAGGACGCGGCGGCCCGGCTCGACTCGCTTGCCGCCGAGCGCTCGGCGGCGCTGGCGAAGCTGAAGACGCGGATCGACGAGTGGGTGCGCGAAATCCAGGCCGCCGAAGCGGCGAGCCGCGAGGCGGCGGAAGAAACGGTCGGTCGCTGGCTGGGCGGGCCCTACTCGATCCCGACCTACATCGTGATGTGCGAGTCGGGGGGCAACTACGGCGCCGTCAACCCGAGCAGCGGGGCCGGCGGCGCGTACCAGATCCTGCCCTCGACCTGGGCGCTGTACGGCGGCAGCGGCGCACCGCAGGATGCGCCGAAGGCCGGACAGGACCGCATCGCCGCCGAAATCTGGGCCGACTCGGGCGGCAGCGCCTGGGTCTGTGCCGGCTGAGTCGCGTCTTTTCCGACAAAGCGGCGCGAGATATTTTGCACTCCGCGCACCACCCGCGACAACGGTCCGTCCAGCATGGCATCATGCAGACAATGAAGCTCACTCGCAGCGACGACCGGCGGATAGATAACCTCGACCACAAGGTCGACGAGCTCAGCCGCGAGATGCACGCCGAATTCCGGGCTGTGCGCGGCGAGATGAACACCCGGTTCGACTCAGTGCAAAACCAGATCGGGACGATGCAGGCGACGATGATCGCCGGGTTCATCACTCTGGTCGCAGGTACGGTCGGCGGCTTCGTCGCCTTGCTCGCCCAGCTTTAGTCAGGCAGGGGCACCGCGGCCGGCGTCGAAGCGGCTTCCATGTTCGTGCGCAAGAAGCGAGGCGCCGCCGCGCGCCGTAAGCCGAAAGCCAAGGCGAGGGCGAAGCCCCGCATCTCCCGCCCACACCTCCCGGAGGGCCTGCAGCAGCGCCATCTCGACCTGATCGGCCTCTTTTTGATCGCCTCCGGCGTCTACCTCACCTTCGTCCTCTTCTTCGGCTGGGACGGCGGCAAGGTCGGCTATGGGCTGGAAACCGGGCTCGAGTACCTGGTAGGCCCGGTTGGGGCGCGGATCGCGACGGTGCTGATGCTGGCGATCGGCGCGATGCTGGTCACCGGCACCTCGATCTCGGCGGTCTTCCGCGGCCTCGGCCGGGCCGTCCGCCATACCTTCAGCGGCGGTCGCGAGATCGCCCAGACGGCGATCCAGCACCGCGAGGCGCGCCGCGGCGAACCTCCCTCCGCCTTCGAGACGCAGGCCGGTCCAACCGATGTGATGAGCACCTATCCAGAGGACGACGACTTCGAACCTACCGTCGCGATCGCCGCCGACGAGGCGGAGGCGGAGGCGGCGACCGGCGAATTCGAGATCGACGCGGAGCCCGAGGCGGCAGACGCCGAGACCACCGTCGAGGACGACCTTCATCCGCATGCCTACGAGGTCGAGGTGCGCGGCGAGGAGGGCCTTGGGGTGGGGACGGATGCCGAGTCCAAGCAGGCCTCCCTCACCCCGATGGGCCAGAAGCGCGGGGTGACCGAATCGGAGCAGATCGACTACCGCACGCCGCCGGCGAAGGTGCTTGAAAAGGGCAAAGGCGACAAGGGACCGGATCCGCGTGACCATGAAGTGATCGGCCGCAAGCTGGTCGAGACGCTCGGCCACTTCGGCGTCGAGGCCAAGATCGTCGGCATCGTCAGCGGCCCGCACGTATCGCGCTTCGAGCTGCGCCTCGCACCCGGCACGAAGGTGAAGAAAGTCACGGAGCTCTCCAACGACCTCGCCTACGCGCTCGCCTCGACCGACATCCGCATCCTGGCGCCGATTCCCGGCAAGCAGGCGGTCGGGGTCGAGGTGCCGAACACGCGCCGCCGCCTGGTCCGCCTCGGCGACATCTATGCCGGCCGTCCCGAGAAGACCTCGCCGCTGGTCGCCTGGCTGGGCAAGGGGATCGACGGAAAGCCCGTCTGGACCGATTTGGCGAAGATGCCGCACGTGCTCGTCGCCGGCACCACCGGCTCGGGCAAGTCGGGCTGCGTCAACGCGATCCTCTCCTCGATCCTCATGCACGCCTCGCCGAACGACGTGCGCCTAGTCCTGGTCGACCCGAAGCAGGTCGAGCTCAACCATTACGAGCACGTGCCCCATCTGCTGACGCCGGTGGTGACCTCGCCCCGGCTCGCCGCCAACGTGCTCGCCAACCTGATCGGCGAGATGGAGAGCCGCTACGGGATCATGGGCGAGGCACGCTGCCGCAACCTGGCCGAGTTGAACAGGGCCCGGGCCAAGGCGGGCGAAGCGCCGCTGCCTCACATCCTCTGCGTGATCGACGAGCTCGCCGATCTGATGATGGTCTCCCCGGCCGAGGTCGAGGACTCGATCATCCGCCTCGCCCAGAAGTCACGGGCGACCGGGATCCATCTCGTCCTGGCGACTCAACGGCCTTCGACCGACATCATCACCGGCACGATCAAGGTCAACATCCCGGCGCGGATCGCCTTCGCTGTCTCCTCGCAGACCGACTCGCGCGTGATCCTCGACCAGGGCGGCGCCGAGGCGCTGCTCGGTCAGGGCGACATGCTGTTCCGCGGCGCCGGCACGTCGAAGATGGCGCGCGTGCAGGGCGCCTTCGTCACCGAGGACGAGATCGCCCGAATCACCGGCCACTGGGCCAAGCAGGGGGAGCCGGAATTCGAGGCCGAGCTGCTCGAGACGCGCGAGGACGGCCCCGGCGAGGGCGGCGACGGCGAGTTCGATCCCGACGCCGACGACCTGCTCGACGAGGCGATCCGCACCGTGGTGCAGACCGAAACGGCTTCCGTGTCGATGATCCAGCGACGGCTGCGCGTCGGCTACACGCGGGCCGGCCGTCTGATCGACATGCTCGAGCGGCGCGGCGTGATCTCCGGCTACGAGGGGTCCAAGCCCCGTCAGGTGCTGATAACCGAGGCGGACCTATCCCGTGTGCTGAGCGGCGGCGCGGCGGCACAGCCCGTCGCCGTCGAGTCCGACGACGCCGGCTAAACAGCCGTCTTTCGCGCTGTCCCCTGGCAATAGACACAATGTCGGGGTGGACACCGGCATCGGACCCACGCTTCGCGAGGCGAGGAATAGACGCAAGCTCCACCTCTCTGAGGTCGAAGCGGCGATCAAGATCCGCGCCCGCTACCTGCAGGCGATGGAGAACGAGGAGTGGGACGCCCTTCCCGGCGGTGCCTATACCCGCGGCTTCATCCGCACCTACGCCGCATACCTCGGACTCGACGGCGAGCGCCTTGCCGACGACTACCGTCAGGCCGCATCCCCGGGAAGCGACCGCGTGCCGAAGCGGATCGAGCCGGTGCCGGCCAGCGCCCGCCGTGGCGGCTCGAAGCTCTCCGGGGGCGCCCTTCTCGCTCTCGTCGCCCTCGCCCTCGTCGCGCTCCTGGTCGCCGTCGGGCTGCTGAGCGGGGGCGGTGACTCCTCCGCCCCGCGGCCCCGCGGCGGGGAGGTGGCGAACAAGCGGCACGACGCGAGAAGCGGCGGGGCGACCACTGCAGAGCCCGGGGTGGTGATGCGGCTCGCCGCGACCGGCGAAGTCTGGGTGTGCGTGCTCGGTGCCGGGGAAACGCCGCTGGTCGACGGCGAGATCCTCGAAGCCGGGGCGAAAGCGGGCCCGTTCCGCTCCGGAAGGTTCGAAATCGCGCTCGGCAACGGCGCCGTGAGGATGTTCGTCGACGGCAAGCGAGCCGATGTCCCCGAAAGCTCGAGCCCCGTCGGCTACCGGGTCGACTCGAACGGCGAGCTGGCCGCGCTCGAAGAAGGCGAAAGGCCGAGCTGCGAATGAGCGGAGGCCCGGTTCGCGCCGGCATCGTGGTTACCGGCACCGAGGTGCTGACGGGACGAATCGCCGATCGCAACGGCCCCTGGATCTCGGAAAGGCTGGCCGAGCACGGGGTCGAGGTCGCCCACATCATGGTCGTCGCCGACCGGCCGGAAGACCTTGAATCGGCACTGCGCTTCATGGCTGCCGAGGGAATGGACCTGATCGTCACCTCGGGCGGGCTCGGTCCCACGGCCGACGATCTCACCGCCGAGGTCGTTGCTCGCTTCGCCGGCGTGGAGATCGTGCTCGACGAGGGGATGGAAAAGAAGATCGCCGCGATCCTGCGCGGCTTCGCCCGCCGCTTTCGCTTCGACGAGGAGGCGGTGCGGGCGGCCAACCGCAAGCAGGCGATGGTGCCGGAGGGATCGTTGGCGCTCGACCCAGTGGGCACCGCGCCGGGTCTCGTGGTCCCGGTCGGCGAGAGGGCGGTGATCGTGCTTCCCGGCCCGCCTCGCGAGCTGCGGCCGATGTGGCCGCGGGCGATCGAGTCCGACCCTGTGCAGGCCGTGCTCGCGCGCGCGACGCCGCTGCTCGCCTACACGGTGCGGATGTTCGGCATCCCCGAGTCGGAGATCGCCAAGAGCCTGCGCGAGATCGAGGCGGGGGGCGTGGCGCTCGAAGACGTCGAGATCACCACCTGCCTGCGCAAGGGGGAGATCGAGATCGACGTCCGCTACCGCGACGAGGCCGCCCCAGTGGCGGAGGCGGTCCGGTCTGGACTGGTCGACCGCCACGCCCGTCACCTCTTCAGCCTCGACGGAGAGACGATCGACTCCCAGCTGGGGCGGCTGCTGCGGGGGCACCGCCTGGCCGTCGCCGAGTCCTGCTCCGGCGGGCTGCTGGCGGCGCGGATCACCGACCTGCCGGGGGCCTCGGCCTACTTCGCGGGCGGCGTGGTCGCGTACTCCAACGAGGCAAAGAGCGAGATGCTCGGCGTCGAAGTGTCCCTGATCGAGGAGCACGGCGCGGTTTCCCCGCAGGTCGCCAAGGCGATGTCGCGCGGCGCCCTCGAGCGGTTCGACGCCGACATCGCCGTCTCGATCACCGGCGTCGCCGGGCCGGCCGGTGGCAGCGAGGAGAAGCCGGTCGGCTACGTCTGCTTCGACGCCCGCCTCGCGGACGGGAGGGCCATGGCGCGCGACCCCGTGATCCCGGGCGGCCGCCAAGACGTCCGCGAGCGCTCCGCCCTCGTCGCGATGCACATGCTGCGCAGCCTGCTGAGAGAGGCCGACCCGCCGCTGTAGGGAAGGCGGCACGCACTTCTTGCAGTCGTCGCGCCTTTCGCGTGCCGCGACCGCCTAGGGTCGGCGGCATGGGGAAGGAAAGGCTGAAGAGCCCTCGGGCGAGGCTGTTCGTCGCGCTCGAGCTGCCCGACCGAGTGCGGGAGGAGATCGGCGCCTGGGGGCGCGAGGCGCTGGCCGATCCGGCCCTGCGGCCGGTCGGGGCGGAGTCTCTCCACGTGACGTTCGCCTTCCTTGGTTGGCTGCCGGAGAAGGAGATTCCGCGGCTCGGGGAGATCCTCAGGGGGAGCCGGGCGCCGGCACCGTCGATCCAGCTGGGCGATCCGGTGCCGCGACCGGAGCGCGGCCGGCCGCGGCTCTTCGCCCTGCCGGCCGAGTCGCCTGACACGATTGCCTTGCAGGCGAAGCTGGAGCAAGAGCTCGTCGGGGCGCACCTCTACGAGCCGGAGAAGCGGCAGTTCTGGCCGCACGTGACCGTGGCCAGGGTGCGCCGCGAGAAGCGTGGCTCTCAGCATCCGGCGCACGTCTCAAAGCCGCCTGGAGCGCTGCCGGAGGGACTGCTGCGGCCCTTCGTTGGCGTCCGATTGACGCTCTACCGTTCACAACTCCAGCCGCAGGGTGCGCAGTACACCCCGCTGGCGCAAGTCGAGCTGCCCTAAGCGGCAGCAGTGAGGTGAAAGAGATGGCAGACAAGAAAGCGGCTCTGAAGAACGTCTCGGCCAAGGAGGCCAAGGCCAAGGACGCGGCGCTCGAAGCGGCGGTTACCCAGATCGAGCGGGACTTCGGCCAGGGCGCGCTGATGCGGCTCGGCGCCGACGCGACGGTCAAGATCCCGGCGATCCCGACCGGCGCCCTCTCGCTCGACCTCGCGCTGGGCATCGGCGGCGTGCCGCGCGGCCGGATCGTCGAAATCTTCGGCCCGGAGTCCTCGGGAAAGACGACGCTGATCTACCACATCATCGCCGAGGCTCAGAGCCGCGGCGGGATCTGCGCCTTCATCGACACCGAGCACGCGATCGATCCCAGCTACGCGCGTCGAATCGGCGTCGACACCGACGAGCTGCTCGTCTCTCAGCCGGACTACGGTGAGCAGGCGCTGCAGATCGCCGATCGCCTGATTGCCTCCGCGGCTATCGACGTGGTCGCGATCGACTCGGTCGCGGCGCTGACGCCGAAGGCCGAGCTCGACGGCCAGATCGGCGACACGACGGTCGGTCTGCAGGCTCGGCTGATGTCGCAGGCGATGCGCAAACTGGCGGGCAATCTCAACCGCACCAACACCGTCTGCCTCTTCACCAACCAGATCCGCGAAAAGGTCGGCGTCCAGTTCGGCTCGCCCGAGACCCAGCCCGGCGGCCGGGCGCTGAAGTTCTACTCCTCGCAGCGACTCGACATCCGTCGCATCGAGACCCTCAAGGAAGGAACCGAGGCGGTCGGCAACCGGGTCCGGGTGAAGGTGGTGAAGAACAAGCTCGCCTCGCCTTTCCGCCAGGCCGAGTTCGACATCGAGTATGGCGTCGGCATCTCCCGCGAGGGCGGCCTGCTCGACTTCGGCATCGAGCACGACCTGGTCCAGAAATCGGGCTCGTTCTTCTCCTACGGCAAGACGCGGCTCGGCCAGGGTCGCAACAACGCCAAGCAGTTCCTCGCCGAGAACTCGGAGATCTCCAACGAGCTGGAGGGCAAGATCCGCGCCGCCCTCGGCATCGGCGCCGAGAACGTGGTGCCTGTCGCCGAAGCCGAGGGAACCGCCCCCGAGGCGGCTGAGTCCGAGATGGCGGAGGCCCAAGCCGCCTAGCCTCTAGATAGCCGGGTCTATGGATGTACCATGGGCCTAGATGAAAATCAGCATGCCGCCGTGGATTTGGTCACGCGGCAACGGCTCGGAGCCAGATCTGGTCCTGAGCCGGCTGGAGGCGCTGGACGCCCAGTTCAAAGAGCTGGAGCGTCGCAGGAACTCGCTCGACGCCCGGGAGCGGAATCTCGATTGCCGTGCCGAAGGGCTCACCCAGATGGAGTCGAGGCGTCGGGCCGAGCTCGAGCGGGTCGCCTCGCTGAGCGCCGTCGAGGCGCGTCAGGAGCTGCTGGGCGAGGTGGAAGCAGATGCTCGTCGCCGGGCCGGCCGGGCACTGCAGAAGATCGAGGAGGAGACGCGGCTCGAGGCGGAGCGGCGGGCCCGAGGGATCCTGGCGACCGCGACCCACCGCCTCGCCGGCCAGCATGCGGCGCACGCGACGACCCAGCTGATACGGCTGCCGAACGATGAGATGAAGGGGAGGATCATCGGCCGCGACGGGCGCAACATCCACGTGCTGGAGCAGTTGACCGGCGTCGACATCATCGTCGACGACACTCCCTCGGCGGTGCGCCTCTCGAGCTTCGACGGTGTCCGACGGGAGGTCGCCCGTCTCACCCTGGAGCGCCTGATCGCCGATGGCCGCATCCACCCGGCGCGCTGCGAGGAGGCGTTCGGGCAGGCCGAGCGGGAAATCGAGGACCGGATCGTCGAAGAAGGCGAGCGGGCGACTCTGGAGGCGAACGTGAACGGCCTGCACCCGCGGCTGATCGACCTCCTGGGCGGGCTGCAGTTCCGCACCAGCTACGGGCAGAACGTGCTCGGTCACCTGATCGAGTCCTCCTATCTCGCCGCGCTGATCGCGGTCGAGCTCGGCGCCGCCGCGGACGTCGCCCGGCGGGCGGCCCTACTCCACGACGTCGGCAAGGCCGTCGACCATGAACTGGACGGCACCCACGCCCAGATCGGCGCCCGGCTAGCGCGCCGCTACGGCGAGGGAGAGGCAGTCGCCCACGCGATCGAGGCCCATCACGATGAGGTTGTGCCGGCGACGGTCGAGGCGATCGTCGTGCAGGCCGCCGATGCGCTGTCCGGCGCGCGACCGGGCGCACGGGGCGACACGCTGGAGGGCTACGTGACGCGCCTGCACGATCTCGAGGAGCTTGCCTCGCGCCACGACGGCATCGAGAAGGTCTACGCGATGCAGGCGGGGCGGGAGATCCGGGTGATGGTCGACCCGGGCGAGGTCGACGACGGGATGGCGGCGCTGATCTCGCATGAGATCGCGGTCGCCGTCGAGCGCGAGATCTCCTATCCGGGCCGGATAAAGATCACCGTGATCCGTGAGAGCCGGGCGACGAGCTACGCCCGCTGACCAGGCGACCGGGCGCCGCCGTCGAGGATAGGATTCCGCCGCGCATGGACAACTCGACGATCTTCTACATCTGCGGAGGGGTTCTCGCCGTCTCGGCGGTGCTGGTCAGCTTTGCCGGCCTCCGCCTCGAGCGGTTCCCGGGCCGCATCGGTCCGCTGGTCGTGCTCTGGTTCGTCGCCTTGGTAGGGGTCGCGACGACCTTTGCTGTGCTCAACGGCAAGGACGAGCAGACGGCTAGGGCCAGCGAGCTGGCGAAGGCGAACGAAGAGGCCGAAGAAGAGGAGGCCTCGGCGGTCCAAGGAGGCGAGGCCGAAGGCGGCAAGGCCGGAGGCGGGGCGGAGGCGAAGCCGCAGGCCGGCGCGAAGGGCCCCGGCGGGACCTTGCAGCTCGCGGCCGATCCGACCCAGATCGCCTTCGACACCACCACGCTCGCCAGCAAGGCGGGCAAGGTCACGATCGACTTCACCAACCCGGCGGCGCTCGAACACAACGTCGCGATAGAGCAGAACGGCAAGCAGCTGGCGATCTCCGAAACGATCGCCGAAGGCAAGACCTCGGTCAGCGCTGACCTCGCCGCGGGGACCTACACGTTCCTCTGCACTGTGCCAGGACATGCCGAAGCAGGCATGGAAGGCACCCTGACGGTGCGATAGCGGCGCATCTCGGGGTCATCGGTCGCTCGCGTGCAGAGCACGCCACGCTCCCTGCTTCCTCCGACTGCTTGCTCTCGCACCGTCAGCACCCTGCATTCCTCTATCTGCCTGGTTTTCGCGCCCTCAGTCGGACGGTACTCTGCTGGACATGAAGAGGCGGTACCACGTCACCACGTTCGGTTGCCAGATGAACGTGCACGATTCCGAGCGGATGCAAGGGATGCTCGAGTCGCTTGGCTACGAGGCGGCGTCCAGCCGCGCCGAGGCCGACCTGATCCTCTTCAACACCTGCTCGATCCGGGAGTCGGCCGACAACCGTTTCGTAGCCCACCTCGGCGAGGCGAAGCGGCTCAAGTCCGAAGACCCAGAGCGGGTGGTCGGGGTCGGCGGCTGCTGGGCCCAGTCGGTGAAGGAGGAGGTCTTCGAGCGCTTCCCGTTCGTCGACGTCGCCTTTGGTCCGGGCCAGATCCACCGCCTCGCCGAGTTCCTCAACTCGGACTCGCTCACCGCCCAGGGCTACTTCGAGTTCGAGGACTTCTCGGGCCATCTGCCCGCCCGCCGCGAGCGGGAGTTCCAGTGCTGGCTGCAGATATCGCAGGGCTGCAACTGCAGATGCGCTTACTGCATCGTGCCCTCTACCCGTGGCCGCGAGCAGAGCCGCGATCCGGGCGAGCTGGTTGCCGAGACCGAGGCGCTCGCGGCGGACGGTGTGCGCGAGCTGACCCTGCTCGGCCAGAACGTCAACAGCTACGGCCGCGACCTGCCGGGCGACGCGCGCACCTCCTTCGCGGAGCTGCTGGCCCGGGTCGACGCGGTGGAGGGAATCGAGCGCATTCGTTACACCAGCCCACACCCGAAGGACATGCGCGAGGACGTGATCCGTGCCCACGCCGAGCTGCCCTCGCTCTGCGAGCACATCCACCTGCCGCTGCAGTCGGGATCCAGCGCGATCCTCAAGCGGATGCGGCGCACCTACGACCGGCAGCGCTACATGGACCGCGTCTCGCTGATCCGCGAGCACGTGCCTGACTGCGCGATCACCACCGACATCATCGTCGGCTTCCCGGGCGAGTCGGAGGCCGACTTCGAGCAGACGCTGGAGGTGGTCGAGGAGGTCGGCTACGACAGCGCCTTCACCTTCGTCTTCTCGCCCCGGCGCGAGACCGAGGCGGCGACGATGGACGCACAGGTGCCGCATCCGGTCAAGCGCGAGCGGATGGAACGCCTGGTCGAGCTGGTGCAGCGGCGTGCGACCGAACGGGCGCAGCGGTTCGTCGGGCGCGAGGTCGAGGTGCTGGTCGAGGGTCCAAGTCGTACCGATCCGATGCGGCTGCGCGGTCGCACGAGGCACAACAAGACCGTCAACTTCGATGGGGTCGCTGAAGCCGGCGAGCTGGCTCAGGTCGCGATCGAGAAGGCAACGTCGACGACCCTGAGTGGGACGGAGAAACTTCTAAGCCGAGTCGGTTAGGGCGGTGTCGGGGCAACCCCTCACTCAACTTTTTCGGTGGTTTCGGATTATTCGTCCGCCATCCCCACGACGAAAAAGCACAAGCCGTTCGGGGCAGCCCCGACACCGCCTTCACGGATCGCTCTAGGTGCTCCTCTGATGCACGTGGTTGCGATTTTCGGGCCGACCGGGATCGGCAAGACCGGGGTCGCGATCGCGCTAGCCGAGAAGCTGCGGGAGAGGGGAGAGGATTCCGTTGCTATTTCTTGCGATGCGTTGCAGGTGTACGAGGGGCTGGAGAGGCTGACCGGCGTCGCCTCGGCGGAAGAGCGGGAGAAGCTGGAGCATCGGCTGGTTGGATTCGTGCCCGTTACGCAGGCCTTTTCCGTTGGTGACTACATGCGCCTCGCGCATGGTGAGATCGATCGGGCATTGGATGCTGGCCGACGGCCGATCGTGGTGGGGGGGACCGGGCTCTACCTGCGGGCCGCGGTGGCGGAGCTCTCGCTCGAGAAGGTGCCCTCCGGGTCCGAGGACTCGGAGCTCTGGGCGCCGGAGACTCGGTTGCCGACGATGATCTTCGGGCTCGACATGGATCGGGCGCAGCTCTATGAGCGGATCGATGCTCGGACGGAGGCGATCGTCGCGGCTGGAGCCGAGGCGGAGGTGCGTCGCGCCGAAGCGCTCGGGCCGTCGCGGACGGCCCGCAAGGCGCTCGGCTTCGACGAGCTGCTGGGTGGCGACATCGAGCGGATGAAGAAGCGCTCGCGCAACTACGCCCGCCGCCAGCTCACCTGGATGCGCAAGATCCCAAACCTCCACTCGATCGACCGCAGCAACCGCACCGACGCCGAAATCGCGGCCGAGATCGCCGCTCGCCTCACCGCTTGAAGGATTGTCCCCCGCGGAGTGGGGACAATCCTTCCCGCGAGCGCCGGAATAGGCTGCCGAGATGCAATTCGAGAAGTGGACCGCGCTGGGGAACGACTACGTGATCCTCGAGGCGGAAGGCTTGCCCTGGGGACTGACGGAGGGGCGGGTGCGGCGGATCTGCGACCCGCACTTCGGGATTGGCTCCGACGGCGTGCTGCTGCTCTCGCGCAGCGATGATCCCGCCCTCGTCGCCGAGCTGCGGATCTTCAACCCCGACGGCTCGGAGGCGGAGCTTTCGGGGAACGGGGCGCGGGAGGCGATCCTCTACCTGCGCCGCCACGGCTGGACCGACGCCGATACGTTCACGATCGGGACGCTGGCGGGGCCGGTGACCCCGACGATCACCTCGGAGCGCACCTGTTCGGTCGAGATGGGCAGGGCCTCGACGAGGTCGAAGGACTTTCCCGGCGGTCCGGCCGACGGCCGTGGCTCACTCGAGGCAGCCGGCGCGACCTGGGAGTTCCAGCACGTCTCGATCGGCAATCCGCAGTGCGCGATCGAGGTGGAGGACGGGGTAGAGGCCCTGGATCTGACGGCGATCGGTCCCGAAATCGAAGGCCATGAGCTCTTCCCGAACCGCGCCAACGTCTCCTTCTTCAAGGTCGATGGCAGCCACGTGCGGACGCGGATCTTCGAGCGGGGCGTCGGCGAGACGCTCTCCTCGGGCACCGGCGCCAGCGGCGCGGCGGTGGCGGCGTTCCTGCGTGGGGCGCCGAGCCCGATCACCGTCGAGCTCGACGGGGGAGAGCTGGAGGTGGAGATCTCCGACGATCTCGAGGTGCGGCTGAGCGGCTGGGCCGAGCCGATCTGCTCCGGAGAGCTTTCGCTCGAGCTGATGCGGGCGCTGTCCGACCTCACCGAATAGATTTCCGCGCCCGTGGGAATCGCAGACCCGTCCAGGCGCCTGGAGGCAATGCCTCCGTACATGTTCCAGGAACTGGAGCGGCGGATCGCCGAGAAGCGGGCCGCGGGCATCGACGTGATCAGCCTGGGAATCGGCGATCCCGACGAGCCGACCTACCCCTACGTCGTCGCCGCGATGAAGGAGGCGGTCACCGACCCCGGCACGCATCAGTACCCGAGCAACCGCGGCCGCGACGAGTTCCGCGAGGCGATCGCCCGCTTCTACGACCGCCGCTTCGGCGTCGAGATCGATCCGGGCAGCGAGGTGATCCCGGCGCTCGGCGCCAAGGAGTGCATCTACAACCTCTGCTTCGCCTTCCTCGACCCGGGCGGCACTGCGCTCGCCTCGGACCCGGGCTATCCGGTCTACACCGGAGGCCCGATCCTGGCCGGCGCCACGCCGGAGCTTCTGCCGCTGGTGCCGGAGCTGGGCTTCGCGCCCGACCTGAGCGCGGTCCCGGCGGACGCCGCGGCGAAGGCGCGGCTGATGTTCATCAACTATCCGAACAACCCGACCGGGGCGGTGGTGCCCGAGGGCTTCTTCGAGCTGGTCGTCTCCTTCGCCCGTGAGCACGAGATCCTTGTCGTCCACGACAACGCCTACTCCGAGACCACCTACGACGGCTACGTCGCGCCGAGCTTCCTGGCCACGCCCGGCGCCAAGGACGTCGGCGTCGAGGTCTTCTCGCTCTCCAAGGGCTACAACATGACGGGCTGGCGCTGCGCCGCGATCCTCGGCAACGCCGAGGCCGTGCAGACCTACTGGCGCCTCAAGACCAACGTCGACTCGGGTATGTTCGAGGCGGTGCAGATGGCGGGCGTGGCGGCGCTCGAGGGGCCGCAGGGGCCGCTGGAGCGGATGAACGAGACCTACGCCCGCCGCCGCGACCTGGTCGTCTCCGCGCTCGCCGAGATCGGCGTCGAGGTCAACGCGCCGCGGGGCACGATCTACGTCTGGGCGCCGGTTCCGGAGGGGCACACCTCCACCTCGTTCGCCGAGCTGGTGCTCGAAGAGGCCGCGGTGGTCGTCTCACCGGGCTCGATGTACGGGCCGAGCGGCGAGGGCTTCTTCAGGATTGCGCTCACCACCCCTGACGAGCGGATCTCAGAGGCGGTCGGGCGGATGCGCGCGCATCTGGCGTGAGGGAGACGCTCCGGGCCCTACCCGGACGGCTCCTTCGCTTTCAGCTTGGTCCAGTAACGGTTCAGGCCTCGCCACTGATACTCGGGTGGGACGCACTGGATCAGCTCTTCAGCTGAATCGGTTGAGTCGGCGTGCTCGGCTACCAGCTTGCGGTGGCGTTGCTCGTAGGCCTCCTCGGAGAGCTCACGGGCTAGTTGGGCCTCCTCGCGGAGGCGCTCGCGGACTCGGGCCAGGTGGGGCGCCGCGTCCTCGATCTGGCCGAAGTGGGTGAGCGCGAGGCGCTCCGGCCGCCAGCCTTCGACTATCCCGATCGAGCTCTCCCAGGTCTCGATGTCGATGTCGGGCGGCGGGGTGGGGGGGACGATCAGGTCGACGCCGGGGATCGAGACCGCGGCGACGTCGCCGACGAAGGCGGTGCCGGTCTCCTCCTGCAGGTAGCAGACGTGGTGGGAGGCGTGTCCGGGGGTGTAAGCGACGCACATGCCGAGCACCGTCTCGCCTCCGGCCAAGGCGTGCACGTTCGACTCCGGCACCGGGGCTATCTCGCCCCAGAGCCGCTCCATCTGGTCGCCGTAGAGGCGCTCGGCGCTGGCCAGCAGCTTCGAGGGGTCGATCAGGTGAGGCGCGCCGCGCTCGTGCACGTAGACCTCCAGATCCGGCCAGCGCCGTACCAGCGCCCCGGTCGCGGCGGCATGATCGAGGTGGATGTGGGTCAGCAGCAGGGCCCGCGGCCGCTCGTCGCCCAGCGCCTCGAGCAGGGTGGGCAGCGAGGACTCCGGCCCGGGGTCGACCAGCGCCTCGCCGACCTGCCAGCAGCCGATCACATGCGGCCGCCCCAGATGCATGGTGTCGATGACGCGCATCGGTGGCTTCGACCGCTCAGGTGGCGGTGGGAGAGGGGAAGCGGCCGTCCGCCGCCAGCGTCTGGCGCATGCCCTCCTCCAGACCGCGCGGCGCGTAACCGAGCTCCTGGCTGGCCTTCTCGTGGCTCGCCCAGAAGGTCACCCCGTCGGCCGAGGAGATCAGCTCGCGGAGGTTCGGCGGCTGGCCCATCAGCTTGCCGACCAGGGGGCCGATCGGGGTCATCGCCTTCATCAGGCCCACCGGCATCTCGCGTTTCGGCGCCTTGCGTCCGGTCGCCGCGGCGACGGTCTCGATTGCCTCCCGCATCGTCGTCACCGGCCCGCTGAGCACGTAGGCCTCGCCAACCCGCCCCTTGTCGAGAGCGAGCAGGATCCCGGCCGCGATGTCGTCGACGTGGGTCAGGCAGATCCCCAGCTCGGGGAAGGGCAGCAGCGGCAGCCGGCCGGCGAAGAACTGCTCGAGCAGGTCGGCGATCTGGGAGGTGTCGCCGGGTCCGTAGACGCCGCCCGGCTGGACGATCACCGCAGGCAGGCCGTCGTCGATCATTCGCTTCACCAACCGGTGCGCCTCGAGCTTCGTCTCCTCGTAATAGGAGGTGAACTCCTTGCCGGGATGCTGGTAGGCCTCGTCGACGACCTCGCGGTGCGTGTTGCCGAAGACACCGCAGGTCGAGACGTAGACGATCTTGGCAACCCCGGCCTCGCGAGCCGCCGTCATCACCCGCTCGGTGCCCGTCACGTTCGCCTCGTACATCGCCGGGCGCTGCCTCGCCGGGATGCCGACCTCATACATCGCCGCGGCGTGGATGACCGCGTCGCAGCCCCCCATGCCGGCCCGCATCGCGGCGACATCGCCGAGGTCGCCGCTGACGATCTCGGCGCCGAGCGCGGTCAGCTGCGATGCCTTCTCGGGACTGCGGACGAGGCAGACGACCTCGTCGCCGCGCTCGCGGAGGTGGCGCACCACGGTGCCGCCGATGAAGCCGGTTCCCCCGGTTACGAAGACCCTCACGGCCGCAGAGCCTATCCCTACGGAGCCGCCGCCTACAATCGGCTCGAGTGGATCGATCCAGGAACGGGCGCAACAAGAAGACGCACTACGCCGCCAACGGCGCCGGCGTCTCCAACCCGCGCGCCCGACAGCGGGCGCTGGCGCTCGGCGTCGTCGACGGCAGTGAGGAGGGCGATGCCCTGGCCGAGCTGAAGGAGCTGCTGCGCACGGCCGGCGTCGCCACCGCCGGCGAGGCGGTCCAGCAGCGGGCCGCGCCAGATCCCGATCGCTACCTCGGACGCGGCAAGCTGGCCGAGGTGAAGGAGCAGATCGCCGCCTGCGACGCGAACCTCGTCGCCTGCGACGACGAGCTGGCCCCGCGCCAGGAGCGCAACCTCGAGAGCGCCCTGGGGGTGCCGGTGATCGACCGCACCGCGGTGATCCTCGACATCTTCGCCGACCACGCCCACTCGGCCGAGGGGAAGCTGCAGGTCGAGCTGGCGCAGCTCGAATACAACCTGGCGCGGATGCGGGGCCTCTGGACCCACCTCGAGCGGCTCGGCGGCGGCATCGGCACCAGGGGCCCCGGCGAGAGCCAGATCGAGACCGACAGGCGCCTCGCCCGCGACCAGATCGCCGCCCTGCGCAGGCGGCTGACGCGACTCGAGCGAAACCGGGGCCTGATGCGTGAGCGGCGCCAGCGCTCCTCGCTGCCCCGCGTCGCCCTCGCCGGCTACACCAACGCGGGCAAGTCGACCCTGCTCAACGCGCTGACCGGGAGCGAGGACGTCGCGGTCGGGGACCGGCTCTTCCACACCCTGGACCCGACCACGCGCAGCGTGCCGCTGTCCGGCCGCAGTTATCTCTTCACCGACACCGTCGGCTTCATCGAGAAGCTTCCCCACCAGCTGGTCGAGGCGTTCAAGGCGACGCTCGAGGAGACCGTTCTCGCCGACCTGGTCCTGCAAGTCGTCGACGCCGCCGCGCCGGCCGAGCGGCGGCTGGCCGACCTGGCCGCCGTCGACGCCGTGCTGGAGGAGATCGGCGGCGGTGGAAAGCCGCGCCTGCTGGTCCTCAACAAGGCGGATCTGCTCGACGAGGACGAGCGGGCCGAGGCGCTGCTGCGTCACCCGGGAGGGGTGCTGGTCTCGGCGCTCACTGGCGAGGGGGTCGAGGAGCTGCAAGCTCGGGTGGAGGAGGCCTTCGAAGACACGCTGGCCGAGGTCGAGCTGCTCGTGCCCTACAACCAGGGCGCCAGGCTGCACGAGCTGCACGAGGTGGCCGGGGAGCTGGAGCGGACCGAGCGGGAGGATGGCGTGCTGGTGCGGGCGAAGGTGCCGTGGTCCGAGGTGCATCGGTTCGAGGACTTGCGCACCGCGGCTGCCTAGGAGAGGGCGCGGTAGGGTGCGCGCCGTGGAGCTGCGGATCGCGAAGCTGAAGGATGAGGCCAGGCTGCCTTCGCGGGCTCACGATGGCGATGCCGGTGTCGATCTCTATGCCTGCGAGGCGGCTCATCTGGGGCCCGGGGAGAGGTGGAGCGTCGGGACTGGGATCGCCCTCGAGATCCCGGAGGGGCATGCGGGGCTGGTGCTGCCCCGCTCGGGGTTAGCGCGTGACCACGGCATCGCCCTGGTGAACAGCCCCGGCCTGATCGACGCCGGGTACCGCGGTGAAGTGCGGGTTCTGCTTCTCAACACCGATCCGGCCGAGACCTTCCGGCTCGAGCCCGGCGACCGAATCGCCCAGCTGGTGATCGCCCCGATCTCCCTGGCGGAACCGGTCGAAGTCGAGGAGCTCGCCGCATCCACTCGGGGCGACGGCGGCTTCGGCTCCAGCGGCCGTTAGCGGCGGCGGATCCGCAGCCTGACCACCGCCGGCGTCCGGTCGCGGTTGCCGGCGGCGTCGATGGCGAAGACGCGGAAGGTATGCCGTCCGGGGCGGAGGCGGTAGACGCGTGGCGAGCGGCAGCGCCGGTAGCGGCCGCGATCGAGCTTGCAGCGGAAGCTGGCGCCACGCTCATTGGCGCTGAAGGCGAAGCTGACGAGGCGCTGTGGGCGGGCGGTGAAGAGGACTGCCGGAGGGCGGCGCACGAGCCTCGTCACCGGCGGCTTCAGGTCGCGTGGAGGCGGGACGGCGGCTGCGGCGGCGACGGGGAGCGGCGTTTCTTCCACCGGCTCGGGTGCCGGCGGCGTGTCGGGAGGCCGGAAGCTGTTCGGGTCGCGCTCGTAGATCGCCTCGCAGTTGACCGGGGCGGGATCGCCGAATTCGGGATGGTCGACCTGCGCCGTGTCGAATCCTTCCCCGCAATCGATCACGAGGTCGGCGTCGCCGGAATTGGCCAGGATCGAGTCGTTTCCGGCCATGGCGAAGTAGGAGTCGTGGCCCGGCCGGCCGAGCAGCTGGTTGTCGCCGGCGTCGCCGACCATGGTGTCGTCGAAGTTGCTGCCCTCGGTGTCCTCGATCGCTTCGAGCGTGGTCAGCAGGGTGGGGCTTGGGCACACCGGTTGCCCTCCCGCCCCAGGGTTCCCGGTGGCATGCTGGCCCATGTCGATCGCCACGGCGGAGCTGAAGTTGGCCCAGTTGGCGTTGTCCCGGTCGGGGCCTCCGTCTAGCAGGTCGCCGTCGCAGACGGCGTTGGAGATGAACAGGTCCTCGCCCGACCCGGCGTGCAGGCTGTCGGCTCCGCCGTTGTTGGGAACGGCGTCGTCGGCCCCGCCGGCGTCGACCACGTCATTGCCCGCCCCGTCGACGAGGGCGTCTTCGGTCGCGCCGCCGGTCAGACCGTCCCCGCCTTCGCCGCCGAGCAGGACCACCGAGGTCGTTTCGGGGAAGTTCGAGGCGACGAGGGTGTCATCTCCGGCGAGGCCGGCGAGCAGGACGGAGTCAGGGGGAGCCGGGAGCGGGCAGACCGCCTGCGCGGCGGAGGCGACCGAGCAGCCGCCGGCGGCGGTCATGGCGGCGTCGAATCCGGCCGCCGAGCCGGCCAGGAGCTCGAAGCTGACGGCCGGGGGCGTGCTCGAATAGCTCGCTGCGACCCTGTCCGCCGCGGCGCTGCCGGTCAGGTAGACCCCTGGAGGCCCCGCGCCCGGGGCCATCAGGCCAACCGCGATCGCGTTTGCGGCCCGCGGTTCGACTTTCTGGTCGCTGCGCTCGCAGTCGACCGTCGCCCCTGAGCCGCCTTTGCAGCTGTCACCCTCGGCGCCTCCGTGCAGCTGGTCGGCGCCGCCTTCGCCGAGGATCACGTCGGCTCCGCCGCCGCCGTAGATCGTCTCCGAGTCGGCGCTGCCGACGATGAAATCCGAGAAGGCGGTGCCGATGATCCGCTCGAACGCGGTTCCCTCGAGGTCTTGGTCGACCCCGCCGCCGCTCGGCGCCAGGCCGTCGTTGGCGAAGCCGTTGCCATCGCCGGCGCCGGGATCTTCGAGATCGACGTAGACACCACGGCCCTCGGCACTGCCGGGGAAGCCCGTGTAATCGAAGAGCGCGCCCTGGTTCGGGAACCCCGGCGTGACCCCGGTCGCGTAGCTCAGCGTGTCGACGGCACCGTCGTTGCCGGTGTCCGCGATCGCGTCGATCGTGGCATCGCCGCGGACGAAGTCGCCGCCGGCTTCCCCGTCGAGCGAGTCCGCTCCGAAGCCGCCCGAGAGGAGGTCGTTCCCGGCTTCTCCCCGCACCCGGTCGTCGCCCACTCCGCCGTAGAGCCGGTCGTCGCCTTCGCCGCCGAAGAGCGAATCGTTGCCGCGCTGGCCGTAGAGAGTGTCGTTGCCGCCTTCCCCATAGACCGTGGTGATCCCGCGTGGGGCGCGGATGGTGTCGTCACAGGGCGTGCCGACGATTGCTTCGCCCACCGTCTGGGGCCCTTCGGCGCAGCTCGGCGCCGCGATCGCCGTGGCCGGCGGCACGGCAAGCAACAGAGCGCCGAGGATCGCGGCTGTCATAAGCGAACGCACCCACCTGTGGTTGTACCCGACCGACCGGCTCGGCACTCAGCCACGCGCAGCCGCGAGGGCGCAATCCTGGGCGGCCTGCTCGAGCCGGTCGTCGAGCGGCTCCAGATCGGGAACGCTGCCGTAGCGCCGCCCGAGTGCGAGCGCGATCAGCCGATCCGCCAGCCAGGCGTTCTTGGGCAGCAGCGGCCCGTGCAGGTAGGTGCCGATCATGTTGCCGCGGCGGAACCCCTCCTGTCCGTCGCTGCCGTTGTTGCCGAACCCCTTCAGCACCCGGCCGAGCGGCGTCGCCCCGGGCCCCAGGTAGGTGCGGCCGCCGTGGTTCTCGAAGCCGGCGATCGTCCGCGGCCCGCCACCGAGGTCGGCCTCGATGGCGACGTTGCCGATCAGGCGGCTGCCGGGCTCCCGCACCGTCTCCAGGTCGGCAAGGCCGAGCCCCGGCAGCCGCTCCTCGCCGAGCTGGTAGCTGTGGCCGAGCAGCTGGTAGCCGCCGCAGACGGCGAGCAGGACGGCGCCGTCGTCGACCGCGGCCACCAGCGACTCGCGCTTGCTGGCGACCATGTCGGCGGCGACGACCCGCTGGTCGCGGTCCTGTCCGCCGCCCAGATAGATCAGGTCGTGGGCGCCCGGGTCAAGCGTCTCGCCGATTCCCGCCGCCTCATAGGCGAAGCCGATCCGCCGCCACTCGCAACGCCGCCGCAGCAAGAGGATGTTGCCGCGATCGGCGTAGATGTTCATCTGATCGGGATAGAGGGCGAGCAGGCGAAGCTCCATCAGGGCCCCTTCTCCATCAGGACGACGGTCGAGCCGACGTGCGCGTCGGTGGGCGGGATCGAGCGGCGGCCGGCCGGGCGCAGCCCGGCCTCGCGAGCCTCCCGCTCGAGGCCCGGCGCATCGAGCGTCCTCAAGCCGATCTCGTGGAGCTCCTCCGCCAGCCCGCCGGGTGGGGAGACCGTCTGGCGCAGGCGCCGCACGCGGATCGTGCCCCGCTCGACCCTGGCGTCGATCGGCAGGCTCGAGTAGACCCAGCCGTCGACCTCGCGGCTGTCCGGCAGGGGGGAGGCGTCGTCGACCGGCGGCGGCATCGACTCCACGATGGCAAAGGCGGCAAGGCCGCCGGCTCGCATGTGCACGGCGACGCGGCGCAGGCAGGCGACCCTCTGCACTCGGTCCTCGAAGAGCTGGACCAGCTGCATCGGCGCCAGCACGAGGGCGAACTCGGTGCCGAGGTCGAACTGGGTGGCATCGCCCACCTCAGCGCCGGCGGGAAGCTCCCCGGCGCGAGCGCGGAGCGCGGCGACCAGCTCGGGGTCGGAGTCCAGGCCGGTGACCGAGTGGCCGCGGCGGGCGAGATGCAGGGCGACGCGGCCGCTGCCGCAGCCGAGGTCGAGGACGGGCCCCTGGGCCCGGGCGGCGAGCTCCTCCCACAGCACCAGGTCGGCCGAGTAGGCGCCGCACTCGACGTCGTGCCAGACGACGCTCATCGCCAGAAGGCCTCGGTCAGGCCACGGCCGGAGAGCAACCGGTGCAGCTCGAGCAGCGCCGTGTAAGTGGGTAGGGCGAACAACCGCCCGGGGGACGCCGCGACGGCGCTGTCGAGCGAGGCCTCGATCTCCGGGACGACGGCGATCGAGTCCTGCGGCCAGCCCGCGTACTTCAGCCGCAGCGCCATCTCCGGCGCGCGGGTGCCGGCGCAGGTGACGCGGCGGACGGCGCTTGCCAGCAGCTCGAAGTCGGCGTCCCAGATCCAGGAGACGTCGCGCCCGTCGGCGATGCGGTCGTTGAGGGCGATCCAGAGGTCGAGCGGGCCGCCGCCGGCCTCGAGGCTCAGGGTGCGCAGGACCTCGTTGGCACCGGCCGGATTCTTGATCAGGAGGATCGAGACTTGGACGGCGTCGACGGCGATCGTCTCGACCCGTCCGAATGCCCCCCGCATCCCCTCGAGCGCCGGCCCGATCCGCTCCCGATCGACTCCCAGCTCCAGCGCCGCGACGATCGCACCGAGGGCGTTGTAGACGTTGTAGAGCCCGGGTAGCGGCAGCTCGAGGTCGAGGTCGCCGTGCGGGGTGCGGACCGTCAGCGAGGTGCCGCGCATGCCGTGCAGCTCGATCCGGGTAGCGGCGACGTCGGGCCGCGGCCGGTCGGCGCCGCAGCCGGGGCAGGCGTAGTGGCCGAGATGGCCGACGAAGGCGCGAGCGTAGGCGTAGGGGTGACCGCAGCGGCGGCAGTGCTTGGCGTCGAAGGCGTGCTGGAGCTCCGGCAGCGCCTGGCGCTCGTCGTCGATCCCGAAGTAGAGAACGGCCTGGCGCCGCTCGCCCTTCTCGTCGCGCCCCAGGTCGGCGACCAGCGGATCGTCTGCGTTGAGCGCGAATCGCGTCCGCCCAGTCCGCCCGGCGACTGCTTTCGCCCATTCGTCGGCGAGGACCTCGGTCTCGCCGTAGCGATCGAGCTGGTCGCGGAAGAGGTTCCCGAGGACGATCAGAGACGGGTCGAGCTGCGCCGCGACCTGCGGCAGCCAGGCCTCGTCGACCTCGAAGAGGCCTTCACGGCCGTCCTGCTCGAGCAGCGCCGTGGCGATGCCCCAGGTCATGTTCGAGCCAGCGCGGTTGTGCACCGGCGCGCGCCCTTCGGCGGCCAGCAGCGCCGCCAGCATGCCGGCCGTCGTCGTCTTGCCGTTGGTGGCGCTGACCAGGGTCGTGCCGAGGTCCAGCCCGGCGCCGAGGCGGCCGATCGCGTCGGGAGCGAGGCGCAGCAGGACGCGACCGGGCAGGGTCGTGCCGCCGCCGCGACCGCTGGCCCGGCTCGCCGCGCCGAGCGCGCGCGCCAGGCGCCGCTTGGCGCCGAACAGGGCGCCGTCGCGGGGTTGGCTCACTCGCCGGCCCGCGGCGGGACGATCACGTTCAGCGCGCGGGGAAGGACGCGGAGGGTGGCGGGCAGCTCGGTGAGGTGCTCACCGTCGGCGTAGACCGGGAAGGGACGGCTGGCGCTCAGCTCCAGCCGCGCCGCGCGGAACACCCGCACCTCGTCCTCCTCGACGTGGGTGCCCTTGAACACCTTCGGCAGCATACGCAGGGCCCGCAGCTTCGAGTAGTCGCCGACGGTCACCACGTCGAGCTCGCCGTCGTCGAGCTCGGCGTCGGGGGCGATGAACATGCCGCCGCCGAACGCCTTGCTGTTGGCGACCGAGACCGAGTAGCCGGTGAAGCGCCGCCTCTCCTCGCCGACCTGGACGGTGAAGCGGGCGGGCTTCCAGCCGAGCAGCGTGCGGATCCCGGCGTAGGCGTAGACGAGGTTGCCCCGCAGCCAGCGGGTTTCGTTGGCGAGCCGGTTCGCTTCGGAGTCGAAGCCGGCGCTGACGATGCCGAGGAAGCGTTTGCCGTTGACCTCCCCGACGTCGATGCGAGCGGTGTGTCCCGCGGCGAGAACCGCCACAGCGGCCTCCGGCTCGGATGGGATGCCAAGCACCCGGGCCAGGTCGTTGCCGCGGCCGCAGGGGACGATGCCGAGCGGGGCGTCGGCGCCGGCGAGGGCGCCGCCGACCGCTCCGATCAGGCCGTCGCCGCTGACGACGACCGGGATCTCATTTGCGTCGGCCGCCCGCAGCGCCCGTTCGACGCCGTCCTCGAGGCCGCGGGTGCGCTCGACTCGAAATGGCATGCGCAGGGCGTCCAGCTCCCGCTCTAGGCGGGGCAGCAGCTTCAGGGTGCGCCCGTGCGCGGAGGCCGGGTTGACCAGCAGCGTCAGCGGCAGCCCCTCGGTTCGCATCTGCCGGGGAGCCTAGTCGGGCGCTTGGTCGTCGGGATGGAGGCGGGAGAGGAGGAACGGCGCCCCCTCGGCAGCTCCGGCCTCGAGCGAGTCGAAGCCGCGGCCGCGGAGCCGCCAGTCCAGGACGCGCCAGCGCCCGACCAGGATCAGGTGCCCGCCCGGCCGCAGAACCCTCGCGATCTCTCCGGGGTGCAGCCGGCCGCCGCACTGGGCGACCAGGTCGAAGAGGTCATCGGGATAGGGGAGGGATTGGGGACGCCCCTGCTTGAAGGCGACCCGACCCTCGGGGTCGAGCCCGACTCTGGCGACGGCGGTGGCGATCGCCGCGGCGGAGGGATCGACGCCCCTCACGCGCGCCGACGGGAACTCGCGGGCCAGGAAGAAAACGCCGTCGCCGTCGCCGCAGCCCACCTCGAGGGCCCGCTCCGGCCGGTCGGGAACGCGGAGCACCGCCGCGGCGAGCGCGATGAGAGAGGGTGAGGGCACGAGACGATCATCCCAAGGGACGTGCCGTGGGAAATGCGCCCATATGGGCCCATAAGCCCCGGCACGTCCCGCTGGACTAGGATTCCGCCGCCGTGGAGGACTCCCAGGATCGTGCCAAGTGGATCGCGCTCGCCGTCTTCGCCCTGATCGCGATCGGCGTCGTCGCGGCGATCCTGATCTCGCGCACCGGCGGGGGCGAGGGCTCCACCGCCGCCGAGAGCAGCGGCGGCTGCAGGTCGGTCAGCGCCCCGAAACCGAAGGAAGTGAGCTTCAAGGCGCCCAAGCAAACGGTGGCGAAGGGCGAGAAGCTGACCGCGGTGGTTGAAACCAGCTGCGGGACGTTCGAGATCGCGCTCGACACCGAGCGCGCTCCGAAGACGGTCAACTCCTTCGTCTTCCTCTCCGAAGAAGGCTTCTACGACGGGCTCAGCTTCCACCGGGTCGTCCCGAAATTCGTCATCCAGGGCGGCGACCCACTCGGCACCGGCACCGGCGGGCCCGGCTACAGCGTCGACGAGAAGCCGCCAGCGAACCTCTCCTACACCAAGGGCATCGTCGCCATGGCGAAGAGCTCGGCGGAGCCCCCCGGCCGCTCGGGGAGCCAGTTCTTCGTCGTCCTCGCCGCCGACGCCGGCCTGCCGCCGGAATACGCCCTGGTCGGCAAGGTCGACAAGGGGCTCGACGTCGTCGAACGGATCGGCAAGCTCGGCGGCGCGACCGAAAAACCGAAGCAGACTGTCCTGATCGAAAAGATCGCGATCGAAAAGGGCTAGGCCGGGCCGAAGAAGGCCCGCGCCCGCCCGGCGACCAACTCCGGCCGCTCGTCGGCGATGAAGTGCCCGGAGCCCTGGACCAGCTCCACCTCCATGTCGTCGGCGTGGCGCTCGTAGCCGGCGAGCAGCTCCGGGCGGAGGACGACGTCCTCGACGCCGAAGAGCATCCGGGTCGGCACAGTGAGTCGCTTGTCGCGGTAGCGACCGCGCATGATCGCCGGCAGCTCGCGCAACTGGAAGACGCGGTAGAGCTGCACGGCGGCACGGGCACGGGCCGGCTCGGCGAGGTTGTCGGCGAAGGCAGCGAGCGCCTCCTCGTCCCAGACCTCCTTGCGGCTCGAGCCGCTGACGAGGACACGGGGGACGAAGCCGCCGCGCCGGTGCAGCTCGTAGCCGACGACCGGCGCCATCACGACGAGCTGGTAGGTGAACCGCCAGGCGTAGGGCACAATCGCCCGGGGGCTGCTCAGCCACGGGTGGAGGATGTTGAGGGGGAGGAAGCGCTCGAAGCGATGCGGCGCCTTGAGGCAGAGCAGGAAGCCGATCCAGCCGCCCCAGTCGTGGCCGACCAGCTTCACCCGCTCGAGCCCGAGCGCGTCGAGCACGGCGAGGACGTCGTCGGCGAGGTTCTCCTTCTCGTAGCCATCGGACGGTGCGTCCGACCAACCGAAGCCGCGCAGGTCGATGGCGATGACGCGATGGCGGTCGGCCAGGGCGGGGAGGAGGTGGCGCCACTCGTACCAGTGCTGCGGCCAGCCGTGCAGGCAGAGCACGACGTCGTCGCCGGAGCCGGCTTCGGCGAGGTGGAAGTCGAGGCCGCGCGCCCGCACCCAGCGGTGGCTGACGCCGTCGACATGGGGAGGACTGGCCACTCAGCCAATCTACAGGCGCTGCACTAACCTCCCCGTCATGGCGAAGGTCGACGTCGGCGATGCGGCACCGGACTTCGAGCTGCCGGGGACGGGAGGCAAGACCTACAGGCTCTCCGACTACCGCGGCAAGAACGTCGTGCTGGCCTTCTACCCGGGCGACGAAACGACGGTCTGCACGACCCAGTTCTGCTCCTACCGGGACAACAGCGAGCGGATCGACGAGCTCGACGCGGAGGTGCTTGGCATCTCCCCCCAGTCGGTCGCGTCGCACGAGCACTGGGTGCAGGGGCAGAGCCTCAACGTGCCGCTGCTCGCCGACGAGGAGCTCGAGGTGAGCAAGCGCTACGGCGTGACCGGTTGGCTCGGGCCGCTGGCGCGGTTCACCGAGCTGAAGGACGTGCCCGGCGGGCGCTACGTGATGCGCGCGATCTTCGTCGTCGACGGCGAGGGGATCGTCCGCTACCGCCACGTCTCCAGGACCGGCAGCACCTTCCAGACGGTCGACGATCTCGAAGAGGCCGTCGCGGCGCTGGCTTGATGCCGGGCGAGCCGCGGCCGTTCAGAGCCGGCGAGCGGCCGCGGATCCTGGGCGAGGTCGCGGGGGCGGGTCCCGCGATCGTCCTCTGCCACGGGATCACCGCGACCCGGCGCTACGTCGTCCACGGCTCGCGCGCCCTCGAGCGCGGCGGGCACGCCGTCGTCTCCTATGACGCCCGGGGCCACGGCGAGTCGGATCCCGCCCCGCCGGGCCAGGGTTATGGATACACCGAGCTGGTCGGCGACCTGGAGGCCGTGATCGAGGCGGCGGTCGGCAACGGGTCGTTTGTGCTCGCCGGCCACTCGATGGGCGCCCACACGGCCGTCGCCTACGCGTTGCGCCACGCCGAGCGGCTCGACGGGCTGGTGCTGATCGGCCCGACCTACAGCGGTGAGGTGACGGCGGCCTCGCTCGCGTACTGGGACGGTCTCGCCGCCGCCCTGGAGGAAGGAGGCGTCGACGGCTTCGTCGACTACATCGACCGCAACCAGGAAACCGATCCGGCCTGGCGGGACTCGGTCCTCCGCTTCACCCGCGAGCGGATGCTGCGCCACCGCCATCCCGAGGCCCTGGTCGAGGCGCTGCGACAGGTGCCGCGCTCGCCTCCCTTCGGCGCGATGGAGGACCTGGAGCGGCTCCAGGTGCCGGCCTTGGTCGTCGCCAGCCACGATGCCGCGGACCCGGGGCATCCGCGGCGGGTCGCCGAGGGCTACGCGCGGATGCTGCCGAGGGCGCGGTTGACCGGGGAGGAGGAGGGCGAGTCACCGCTGGCCTGGCAGGGAGGCAGGCTCTCGCGCGAGATAGCCGCCTTCTGCGCCGAGGTCGGGGAGCCGCAAGAATGATTGGGATGCCAGCGAATCGAGAAGGACCGGACGAGGGCGACCCGGTCCACTACACGGCGGTCAGCCCGGGCACGCCCATCTACAGCTCCGACGGAGTCGAGGTCGGGCGGGTGCGCGCCGTGCTCGACAACCATGCGGAGCACATCTTCGACGGCCTCGTGTTCGACGATCTCGACGGCGAGCTGCGCTTCGTCGACGCGCCGGAGGTGGGCCGCACCGCGGAGCGCGCCGTGACGTTGACCATCGACGCTGAGCAGGCGGGGCAGCTGGGGCCTCCCGAGGACGGCCCGCCGAAGTTCGTGCCGAACCTCCGCACCGGGCGTCTCGGCCGGCTGTTCGGCGGCGGCTGGAAGCGACGCTGAGGCGAGCCGCGCTCAGCCGGGGCGAAGGCGCAGCCCATAGTCTCCGCCGCATGTCGGCGCCGGCTGAGGGGACGTTGCGGAAGCTCGCCACGTTCGCGGCGAGCTTCGGCATCGGCGTCGCCACCTACATCGCGATCGCCGATTCCGGCGGTGGATCCCCGGTCTGCCTGGCCGGCGGCAGCGGCTGCGAAACGGTCGCGCGCAGCAGCTACTCGCACCTGCTGGGAGTGGACATCGCTGTGCTCGGCATCGCCGCCTACGTCGTACTCCTGGCGGCGGCGCTGCTGCGCGGAGACGGGGCGAGGATGGCCGGCTTCTGCTTCGCCCTGGTGGGGTTCGGCTACAGCGTCTTCCTGACCTACCTCGAGCTGTTCAAGATCGAAGCGATCTGCCAGTGGTGCCTGGCCAGCGCCGTGCTGATGACCGTCCTCTTCGGGGTGAACGCGATCCGCATGGTCGTCTACGCCGGCCGGCCGGCATGAACGAGGAGCGGCGCAGGCTGCTGCTTCAGATCGGCAGCGCCGCCGCCTTCCTGGCGCTGGTCGCGGTTGCCGTGCTGATCGTCGTCAACGCCAACCAGACCAGCGGCGGCGACGAGCAGCTCGAGGGCGTGCGCGAGGTGCGGCGGCAGCTGCGCGGCATACCGCAGAGCGGCACCGTCCTGGGCGAGGAGAGCGCCAAGGTCACCCTGATCGAGTTCGGCGACCTCCAGTGCCCGGTCTGCAAGGGCTTCGCCGAGGAAATCCTGCCTCAGGTGATCGAGGCCAAGGTGCGGGACGGCAAGGCGAAGATCGATTTCCGCAACTACGCGATCATCGGTGGCGAATCGGTCGAGGCCGGCGCCGCCGCGATCGCCGCCGGCAAGCAGGGCCGCGGCTGGAGCTTCATCGAGCTCTTCTACAGGAACCAGGGAATCGAGAACTCGGGCTACGTCACGGACGACTTCCTGACCGTGATCGCCAAGGCCGCCGGCGTCCCCGACCTCGACCGCTGGAATCACGACCGCAAGGACCCGTCGACGCTGGCGCTCGTCTCGCGCGGCGGCGAAGAGGCCCGGCGGCTCGGCTTCACCGGCACGCCGTCGTTCGCCGTGACCGGCCCGGGCGGCGGCTTCGAAACGCTGGGCACGCCGTCTTCAGCCGGAGAGATCGAAGATGCCATCGACGCGGCAGGCTGAGGGGGTGTCTGGCGACTTATGCCCCGTATAGCGAGAGAAAGTCGCCAAGCCTCAAGGCGCTCAGCTCGACAGGTTCACATAACCACCATTATCGTGCGTTGAAAAGGCGCGTCGAGGAGCGGGGTGACTTAGCGCACGAAGGCGGAGATGGCCCTTCCCACCTCGTGTGCCGTGATCGGGCCGAAGCGCAGCGACCACGAGTCGTCGAGGTTCTGCACCAGCGAGCACTCCACGCCGGCGGCGAGCAGCGCCGATCGGTGCGCCTCGCAGCGCTCATAGCCGGAAACTCCCTGGAAGACCGCATCGAGGCCATACCTGCCGTCGTCGACTGGCCACAGCGTCAGCTTGTCGGCGACCGGCCCGGCCGGGATGTCGATCTCTGAGCTCATTCGAAAGTCGAGAGAGCGGAGCTCAAGCGCCCCGTACCGCGCGCCCGTGGACCAGCGGCCTGATGATCGGGGGTGCCTTCGGCAGCTTGCCTCGCTCGACCTGCTCGACAGTCAGCGGCGAGGCTTCGATCGTTGCGACGGTGTCGCGGTTGCAGTGGCAGCCGTCGGCGAGGAAGCGCCAGGGCCTCTCGAGGCCGTCCTGCCAGCGGGCCAGGCCGGCGTCGTTGGCCCGCACATGCTCTAGGAAAAGCAGCTTGCCGCCCGGTTTCAGCACCCTGGCCGCCTCGGCGAGTCCCCGCTCGGGGTTCGACACCGTGCAGAGCACGAGCGTGAAGATCGCGGTGTCGAAGCTCGCGTCCGCGAAGGGAAGCCGTTCCGCCGAGGCATCGAGCACCTCTGCGGCGACCCCCTTCTCTCCTACTTTCACCTGAAGCTGCTTGAGCATATGGATGTCGGGCTCGACGAGGATCAACTCGGTGACCGCCGCGGGGTACAGGCCGAGGTTGGCTCCAGTCCCGGCGCCCAGGTCGATCGTCCGCCCCTGAGCCGCGGAAAGCACGTCGCGCCGCATCTCCCGCAGGCCCGCGTCTTCCGTCGCCGTGAAGGCGCGGTCGTAGAGCGCTGCGAAGCCGCGCCCCCACGTTGCGTCGTAGATTCGACCCATCCGAGCCTGTATACGCCAAACCCTCCACCGGGGTTCAGGCCGCATCCCGCTGGGCCGCGGGCTCACCCGCCTCGGCCGCCGAGTCGAGCCCTGGCTCGCTGTGGGCGGCGCGCTCCTCGTAGGCGCGGCGAGCAGTCTCGTCGACCTCGGTCATCAGCTTGTCGACCTTCATCAAGCGGCCCAACCCCTCGCGCCAGGGGCGCGGCAGCAGGGCGACGACCTTGAAGAGGGCGCCGTTGGCGCGCGGCACCCAGACGTCGAAGCGCGGCGCTTCCAGCGCGTCGACGATCTGGTCGGCGACATCGGAGGCCTCGACCGGCCTGATCATCTTCTGACCCACGCCGGAAGTCAGCTCCGTGTTGACGACGGTCGGCATCACGCAGGCGACCTCGATGCCGGTCTCGCGCAGCTCCGCCCGCACCGCCTCGCTGAGCCCGACCACGGCGTGCTTCGTGGCCGAGTAGGTGGCGATGCCCGGGAAGCCGCCCTTGCCCGCCTGGGAGGCGAGGTTGACGATGTGGCCCGTGTTGCGGGGCCGCATCCGCTCGATCGCCAGCTGCATGCCGGTGATCACGCCGTATACGTTGATGTCGAGCTGGCGGCGGATCGAGTCGGCCGACTCCTCGGCGAACGGCGTCACCGGCATGATCCCGGCGTTGTTGACGACGACGTCGAGCGGCCCGAGCTGGCGCTCGATCTCGTCGAGGAAGGCGGCGAAGGAGGCGCGGTCGGTGACGTCGAGCGGCAGGGCGATGGTGCCGCCGCCCAGCTCGGCCGCGGTCTGCTGAGCGAGCGCCAGGTCGAGGTCGCCGATCGCGACGCGGCAGCCCTTGCGGACCAGCGCGACCGCCGTCGCCTTGCCGATCCCCCGGGCACCGCCGGTGATCGCCACGACTTTGCCGCTGAGTGAGCGTCGCTCCTTCGCCATGCCGGTCCTCCTCCTGGCGACCCCTAGGCCGCCGGCTTGTAGACGGTGACCACGGCGGCGCCGCCGAGGCCGATGTTGTGCTGCAGCGCGGTCTTCGCGCCCTCCACCTGCCGCTTGTCCGCTTCCCCGCGCAGCTGCCAGGTCAGCTCCGAGCACTGCGCCAGCCCGGTCGCGCCCAGCGGGTGGCCCTTGGAGATCAGCCCGCCGGAGGGGTTGACGACGACCTTGCCGCCGAAGGTGGTCGCCTCTTCCTCGACCAGCTTGTGTCCCTCCCCCTCCGCCGCGAATCCCAGCGCTTCATAGGTGATCAGCTCGTTGGCGCTGAAGCAGTCGTGCAGCTCGCAGACGTCGACCTGCTCGGCGCCGATGCCGGCCTCCGCGTAGGCCTCGTCAGCGGCCTGCTTCGACATGTCGGAGCCGACGATCTTCATGCAGTCGGTGTCCTCGGCGAAGGTCGAGGAGAGATCGGTGACCATCGACTGGCCGGCGATCTCGATCGCCTGCCCGCCGAGGTCGCGCTCTTCGACGTAGCGCTCGGAGGCGACGATCGCGCAGGCCGAGCCGTCGGAGGTCGGCGAGCACTGCAGCTTGGTCAGCGGGTCGTGGATCATCTTCGCCGCCTTGATGTCCTCGAGGCTGTACTCGTCCTGGAACTGGGCGTAGGGGTTGTTGACCGAGTGCTTGTGGTTCTTCCAGCCGATCCAGGCGTAGTGGTCGGGGGTGGAGCCGTACTTCTGCATGTGGTCGCGGCCGGCGTTGCCGAACATCTGCGGCGCCGGCGGCGACTGCTCGGGATCGCGGATCTCGAACATCCGCATCGCGTGCTTGTCGAGCGCGTTGGTGCGGTCCGTGTACTTGACGCCGAGCGAGCCCGGCTCCATCTTCTCGAAGCCGATTGCCATCGCGCACTCGGCCAGGCCGCCCTTGACCGCCTGGCGGGCGAGGAACAGCGCCGAGGAGCCGGTCGAGCAGTTGTTGTTGACGTTGACGACCGGGATTCCGGTGAGGCCGAGCTGGTAGAGCGCCCGCTGGCCGTAGGTGGAGTCGCCGTAGCAATAGCCGGCGAAGGCCTGCTCGACGTCCTCGTAAGGGGTGCCGGCGTCGGCGAGGGCCTTCTCCCCCGCCTCCTTGGCCCAGTCGGGGTAGTCCCCGTCCTTGGTGCCGGGCTTCTCGAACTTGGTCATCCCGACCCCGATCACGAACGTGCGGTTGCTCAAAGTCTGCTCCTGTGTTCGCGCCGCCTCCGCGCGGCGTTTGGCTGGCTAGCCAGGACTGTACCGGCTTGGCTTCGCGGAGATGCTCAGCCGACGTGTCCGCCCGGCATCCGGTCCTCGTGGCCCTGGCAGTCCTCCGGCTGCCAGCCGGGGACGGTGTTGCCTTCCGGTGGGATCGGGTGCTGTTTGAGGATCCGCGCCAGATGGGTGACGTTGTGGGCCATCCACTTGGCCGTCTTCTGCGTGTAGGGGTGGTCCTTGCCGCCGGCCTCGATGAAGGAGGGCCCCGGCCCGGCGTCGCCGACCCAGTAGGTGTCGGCGTTGGGCGGGATCGCGCAGCCCAGGTGGCTGAGGTTGAAGAGGGTCGTCTCGGCGCAGGCGTGGGCACCGTCCTCGTTGCCGGTGACGACCACGCCGCCGACCGTGTTGTAGAGCGGGTACTGGCCGACCTCGTTGGTCGTGTTGTAGGTGCCGTCGAGGCGCTCGATCACCATCTGGCTGACGCTGTTGCGGACGCCGAACCAGATCGACATGCCGACGATCAGGATGTCGGCGGCGAGGACCTTCTCGAGAATCTGGGGCCACTGATCCCCCTCCCCCATGTCGGAGACGACGCCGAAGGGGATCTCGTAGTCGACCGGCCGCAGCGTCTCGTGCCTGACGCCGAGCTCGTCGAAGTGGCCGGTGACGAGGTCGATCAGGCCCTGGGTGTTGGAGACCTCGGGTGACTTCTTGAGGGTGCAGTTGAGGATCAGCGCGTTGATGTCCATGGCGCGGCAGTCTCCCGCGCCCGCCCGGCCGTTGCAAGCAGGCCCGCGAGAGCCGGCCACGGGTACCCTGGAGGGCCGTGATCCTTGCCGATCTGAGCACCGACCCGGCTGCCGGCGTGGGCATCTTCGCCGCCCTCGCCGCCGGTGTCGTCTCCTTCCTCTCGCCCTGCGTGCTGCCGCTGGTGCCGGGCTACCTCTCCGCCGTCAGCGGCGTCTCGGCGGCCGAGCTCGACAGCGCCGGCTGGCGGCGGGTGCTGGGCCCGAGCCTCCTCTTCGTCGCCAGCTTCTCGGCGATCTTCATCGTCCTCGGGCTGACCGCGACCGGGCTCGGCGCCACGCTGCAGGACCACAAGCAGCTGCTGACCAAGATCTCGGCCGTGCTGATCGTCGCCATGGGCGTGCTCTTCGTCGCCTCGCTCTTCGTCGTCCGCCTCAACCGCGAGTGGCACGTCGATGGCCTGCTGGAGCGGGCCGGCAAGGGCGGCCCGATCGTCGCCGGCGCCGCCTTCGCGATCGCCTGGACGCCGTGCATCGGGCCGACGCTCGGCGCGATCCTCTCCGCCGCCTCGCTGTCCGGCTCCGCCGGCCGCGGCGCCCTCCTGCTCGCCGTCTACTCGGCGGGGCTGGCGATCCCCTTCCTGCTCACCGCCGTCGCCTTCTCGCGCATGACCACGGCCTTCGCGGTCGTCAAGCGCCACTACCAGGCGATAGTCGCCACCGGCGGCGCGATCCTGATCGCGATGGGCGTGCTGATCTGGACCGGCGAACTGACCCAGCTCAACATCGAGGCCCAGCGTCTGCTGAGCGAAATGGGCCTTGACTTCTGGAACAGCGTCTGAGGACGCCTCAGGGCTAGTTGCTGGCCGGCGACACGGTCTCGAGCTCGCGGCCGATCGCCTCGGTCTCCTCTAGGCCGGTGTCGTCGAGCTCGCGCGAGCAGACGATGCGGAAACGGCCGGTGCCGATCGCCGAATCGGGGACGACCGGCAGGCCGCGGATCTGATCCCATCCCAGCCGTTCGACCTCGAACGGGTTCATCCGCACCTCGGCGGCCGGAAAGGGGCAGTTCTGGTTGTGCTGGTCGATCGCCTTGGAGATCACCTCCAGATTCTTCGCCTCGGGGGAAGCCACGTCTGCCTCGATCCTACCCCCGCTTTGACGCCAGCCCCCGCTCCGATCCGGAGAGCCACAGCCCCTTCGGGCCGCGAGCTGCCTAGAAATAGAAGGTTCTTACGACTGCTTTGCCGGAGAAGATTTCGGTGGTGGCTCCCGCCAGCGGTTCGCATTTGAGGATGATTCGCTTCCCACCTTGGTCGTAGGCGGCTTTGAAGTACGGCAGTCCTTGGCCCTTGCTGACCGGCGCCGCCGCGAGGATCCGAAGCGCCGTGGCCGCCGCCACCGTCGTCGTGTAGTGGCGTTCCGAGGTGCTTTGGAGGTTCGTCACGTTCACCGGGGCGCTACCGGGAAAGACGGCTTCCCAGACGTATGGCGACTTCCCGGGCGGCGAAACGGGCGAGAACGTCCCTTCTCCCGGCGGTCGACCTTCGCCGAGCGAGCCCGCCGGGTGGCTTTCGCCTTCGGCGGTGTACGGCCCGCCGAAGAGAAGGGTGCTCAAGATCTCCGGGAAGAGGTTTTTTTTGCCGACCCGTTTGAATCTCTTCGCCGGCAGGCAGCGAGGGTTCGAGGTGAAGCTCACCGTCGCCGTGATGGTTCCATCGTCTCCCCTCGTGACGGCAAACGAAGCGTGGGTGGGGACCGATCTGTAGACCTTCGGCTTCGCGGCAGCCGTTCCCGCCGGAAGACAGCCCAGAAGCGCGAGGAAGAGGGCGAATCCGAGGCTGCCGCGAAAGAGGCGGAACCGACGTTCTCGTTGCGGCCCAGCTGACGATGCAGCGCTCTCCCCCATCGGTTGGAAGCTACTCGGGCTATGGGGCAAAAGCAACCGGCCGCAATCGGCTTTCGAAGCCGCGACTGCTTCCCGGCGCAGCGGTGCGATGAGCGTTTCCGGACGTCCCTTCCCCTCCCTACCATCGACGGGTGGCTGTGAAGCGGACGATCGCGCACCTGGACATGGACGCCTTTTACGCGTCCGTCGAGCTGCGGCGGCGGCCGGAGCTGAAAGGGAAGCCGGTTGTCGTCTGCGGGTCGGGGCCGCGGGCGGTGGTGACGACGGCGAGCTACGAGGCGCGGAAGCTGGCCGGGATCCACTCGGCGATGCCGGCGGCGATCGCCCGGCGCAGGCTCCCCGACGCGGTCTACCTGCCGCCCGACTTCAACGCCTATCGCGAGGCGTCCCGGCAGGTGATGGGAATCCTGCGCGCCAACGCGGAGACGGTCGAAGTGGTCGGCCTCGACGAGGCCTACCTCGACCTCAGCGGCATGTTCGCGCCGAAGGCGGCGATGCGCAGGATCGCGACCGAGATCCGCGAGGCGACCGGTCTCACCTGCTCGGTCGGAATCTCCGAGAACCGCCTGCTGGCCAAGATCACCAGCGAGCTCGGCAAGCCGGCCGGCCTCGTCGTGCTCTCGCGGCAGGAGGCGCTGGAGCGCTTCGCGGCCGACCCCCCCGGCCTCGTCCCCGGCATCGGCCCGAAGACGGTCGTCAAGCTCGAGCGGATGGGCATTCGCACGCTGGCCGACCTGGGCTCGCACGACCCGGCGACGCTCGAGCGGGCCTTCGGTCCCCGCATGGGCCACTGGCTCGCGGCGCGGGCCCGCTTCGAGGACGCGACTCCGATCTCCGCGGAGCGGGAGATCAGGTCGCAGTCGGCGGAGACCACCTTCGACGTCGACGTCGCCGACCAGGCCGAGATGGCCGACCACGTCGCCACGCTGTCGAAGGAGCTGTGCCGGCGGCTGCGCTCACGCCGGCTCGAGGGGCGGACGATCGGGATCAAGGTCAGGCTCGACGACTGGACCAACGTCACCAGAGCCCACACGGTCGACGCGCCGACCAACGATCCCGACGTCGTCACTCCGGTCGCCCTCGATCTGCTCCGCGCTTACGCTCCACCACGGCCGGTGCGCCTGCTCGGCGTGCGCGTCGCCGGCTTCGCGCAGGAGGAGAAGGCTCCCGAGCCCGCCGCCGAAGCGGCCCAGCTGCGGCTCACGGTCGCCGATTGAACTTGGGCTGAGGTCTGCCAAGATGGGGCCGTGAGCGAGGATCGACTGACCGGGCTCGACGCATCGTTCCTCCACATGGAGCGGGCCGGCGCGCACATGCACGTCGCCTCGACCATTCTCTTCGACGGCTCCCCGCCCAGCCACGACGAGTTCCGCGACCACATCGAGTCGCGCCTGCACCTGGTCCCGCGTTTCCGCCAGAAGCTGCGCTTCATCCCCTTCGACCAGGGAAGGCCTGTATGGGTCGACGACCCGTTCCTCAACCTCGATTACCACGTGCGCCGCACGGCGCTGCCGGCACCCGGCTCCGAGGAGCAGCTGCGCAACCTCGCCTCCAGGATCTTCTCCCAGCAGCTCGATCGCACCAAGCCGCTCTGGGAGCTGTGGCTGGTCGAGGGATTCGAAGACGACCGCTTCGCCGTCGTCGGCAAGAGCCACCACGCCCTGGTCGACGGCGTCTCCGGCGTCGACATCACCACCGTCCTCTTCGACGTCGAGGAGGAGCCGGACCATCCGCCGGTGCGGCCGCCGAAGTGGGCGCCGAGGCCGGAGCCGACCGACCTCGACCTGCTCAAAGGGGCGCTGCAGGAGCGCCTCACCAGCCCGCGCGAGATCGTCCGCGGCCTGCGCGCCGCCCTGCGCGGCCCGCGCCAGGTCCTGCGCGGTCTCGCCGACGCCGGCAAGTTCCTCGAGGGCGCCGCCGCGGCTCCGAGCACGCCGTTCAACGTCGAGATCGGCCCGCACCGCCGGCTGGCCTTCGTGCGCGCCGACCTCGGCGACTTCAAGCGGGTCAAGAACGCCCACGGCGGCACCGTCAACGACGTCGTCCTCTCCGTGGTCGCCGGCGCGCTCGGCAACTACCTGCGCGCCCGCGGTCACGACACCGACGAGCTGAAGATGCGGGCGATGGTGCCGGTCAGCGTCCGCGCCGACGAAGAACGCGGCGCGCTCGGCAATCGCATCACGGCGATGATGGCGCCGCTGCCGGTCTGGTCGCGGGATCCGGTCGAGCGGCTCCACGAGGTGTCGGTGACGATGGGCGACCTGAAGGGATCCGGCCAGGCGGTGGGAGCGGAACTGCTGACCAAGCTGACCGACTTCGCGCCGCCGACGATCGCCTCGCAGGCGGCCCGCCTGCAACCGGCCCAGCGCTTCTTCAACCTGGTCGTCACCAACGTCCCGGGACCGCAGTTCCCGCTCTACCTGATGGGTCGCCCGATGACCGCGATCTTCCCGCTCGTCCCGCTCGCCCGCCGCCAGGCGCTCTGCGTCGGGATCATGTCCTACGACGGCCAGATCGACTTCGGCCTGGTCGGCGACTACGACGCGATGGCCGATCTCGACAGCTTCGCCCTCGACCTGGAAGGGGCGATCGCCGAAGCGGTCGCCACGGCGCCGCCGCCCTCCGCCAAGGCGCAGCGCAGGCCGCGGGACCGCGCCCGCAACGGCGCCGTCTCGGTCAAGTAGCTTGCGCATAGCCCTCGCCCAGATCGACCCGACCGTCGGCGATCTCGAAGGCAACGCCGCGAAGGTCGCCGAGTGGATCGGCCGCGCCGAAGCCGAGGCCGTCGACCTGGCGATCTTCCCCGAGCTCTGCCTGCCGGGGTACCCGGCGGAGGATCTCTACCTGAAGCCGCATTTCGTCGCGGCGAACCGCGTCGCGGTGGAGCAGCTGGCCCGGCGGGTCGGGACGATGGTCGCCCTGGTCGGCTTTGCCGAGCCGGTCGACGGTGGCGGCGACCACCGCCACGCCCATAACTCCATCGCCGTGCTGGCCGACGGTGAGGTGCGCGCGATCTACCGTAAGAACAGGCTGCCGAACTACGCGGTCTTCGACGAGCAGCGCTACTTCGTGCCGGGGTCCAACCCGGCGACGGTCGAGGTCGCCGGCACGAGGGTCGGCCTGACCGTCTGCGAGGACGTCTGGGAGGAGGGCCCCCCGGCGTCGAGCGAGGCTGACGAAGGGGCGACCTTGATAGCCAATCCTTCGGGCTCCCCCTATCACCGCGGCAAGGGCCGCGAGCGGGAGGCGATGTTCGCCGCCCGCGCCCGTGCCTACGGCACCCACCTCGCCTTCTGCAACCTGGTTGGAGGGCAGGACGAGCTGGTCTTCGACGGCCAGAGCTTCGTCGTCGATCCCGGTGGCGAGGTCGTCGCCCGCGCCGCGCAGTTCGAGGAGGAGCTGCTGATCTGCGAGGTCCCCGGCGCCGCGCCGAGCCGGCTCGCCGAGCCGCTCGCCGACGTCGCCGAGGTCTACGCCGCCCTCGTCCTCGGCCTGCGCGACTACGTCCGCAAGAACGGCTTCCGACACGTCGGCCTCGCCCTCTCGGGGGGGATCGACTCGGCCCTCGTGGCGCTGCTCGCCGCCGACGCGATCGGGCCCGAGAACGTCAGCTGCGTGGTGATGCCCTCCCCCCATTCGAGCGATGAGACCCAGGAGGACGCGAGGGCCATCGCCCACAAGCTCGGCGCCGAGGCGATCGAGATCCCGATCGAGGCGGCGATGGCGGCCTACCGGGATGCGCTGGCAGGCGCCCTGGCGGGCACCGGCGGTGGCGCGGCGGAGGAGCCGCTGCCGCGCGACCCGGCCAGGCCCTCCGAGCCGGATCTCGCCGCCGAGAACATCCAGGCGCGGATCCGCGGAAACCTGATGATGGCCCTCTCCAACAAGCACGGCTGGCTGGTCTTGACGACCGGCAACAAGAGCGAGATGTCGGTCGGCTACGCGACCCTCTACGGGGACATGGCCGGTGGCTTCGCCGCGATCAAGGACGTGCCGAAGACGCTGGTCTACGAGCTGGTCCGCTACCGCAACCAGCGCCAGGGAGAGAAGCTGGTGCCGGCTTCAGCGCTGGAGCGAGCGCCGTCGGCGGAGCTGCGGCCCGAGCAGCTCGACAGCGACACGCTGCCCCCCTACGACCTGCTCGACCGCGTGCTCGAGGCCTACGTCGAGCGGGACCAGGGGCGCGAGGAGATGATCGCGGCCGGGATGCCGGCGGGGGTCGTCGACGAGGTCGTTCGGATGGTCGACCGCTCCGAGTACAAGCGACGTCAGGCCGCCCCGGGGATCCGCATCACGCCGAAGGCCTTCGGCCGCGACCGGCGCCTGCCGATAACTAACAGGTTTGGCGGTTAGGCAGGCCGCGAAAACCAAGCCTGACCAGGACGCAGGGAGCGTGGCGTGCTCTGCACGCGAGCGATCGAGGACGCCTCTGCACGCGAGCGATCGAGGACGCCGTCAGGCGCCGGTTTGCAGCGGCCTGACCGCGATCGTCATCTGCCCGAGCGCGCACAGGCGACCCTCGGCGTCGACGACCTCCGCGTCCCAGACCCAGGTGGTGCGGCCGCGGTGGCGGGCCTTCGCATTCACTTCAGCGTGACCCTGGGTCACCGGGCGAATGAAGCTGACGCCGATCGATTGCCCCATCGCGGCCATTCCGGCGCCCCTCACGGCCAGCACGGTTGCCCTCGAGCAGACGCTCTCGATCAGCGTCGACATCACGCCGCCGTGCATCAGCCCCGCCGGTTGACGCAGGTCGTCGCGGATCGGGACGCGGGCCCGAGCCCCCTCGGGGTCGTCGTCGAGCCACTCGGTCCCGATCAGGGCATCGAAGTGAGACTGGGGGCCGCGCGGCTCGTCCATCGTCGGCGCGGACCCTACCTCGTCGCACATCTGGCGTTAATGCGGGTCGCATAGTGTTCGCGCGGGATGGCACTCAGCGACGACCAGAGAGCCCTGCTCCGTCTGCTCGCGCAGCGGGAGGAGGGCTACGAGGACATCGCCGCGCTGAAGGGGCTCAGCGTGGCGCAGATCCGGGCCGAGGTGAGGGACGCGCTGGCCGAGCTGCAGGCCGGTGAGCCCACGGCGCCCCCTCCTCCCGTGCCCCCCGCCCCCTTCAAGGAGTCGCCGGCCGCGGCGCCGGAGCCCCCGGCGGCCACGCCGGAACCGCCGCCGTCCCCGGCGCCGCCGACTGCCCCGCAAGCGAAACGACGTGCGATCGCGGCCAGTCCGGCTGTTTCCCCGGAGCGCCGCCGTCTCGTCCTCCTTGCGGCGGCAGCCCTGGGGATCGTCGCGGTGGTGATCGGCGCGATCGCGATCTTCAGCGGCGGCTCCGGCTCGAGCTCCAGCGAAGCCAGCGCCGGCGCCGGAGAAACCGCCGCGGCGGCGGCCGAAAGCGGCAACGTCACTCAGGCGGTTCTCACGGCGGCGGATGGCAGCGAAGCGAGTGGAAAGGCGATCTTCGGCCGGGTCGGCAAGAAGGAAGTGGTCCTGCAGGTCACGGCCGAAGGGCTGCAGCCGGCGCAGAGCGGCCAGTCCTACACGGTCTGGCTCTACCGCTCGCCGAAGCTCTCGCTGCGGGTCGGCAGCGTCGCCGTCGGCGACAGCGGCCGGCTCGGCGCCCGCTTCCCGATCCCGGCGGAACTGCTGGCCTATGTCGCCAGCGGCGCCTTCGACCAGATCTACGTCTCCCGCACCGAGGACGCCGCATACCGGGAAGAGGTCGCGCGGGCGAGGGCGAAGAAGTCGCTGCCCCGCTACACCGGCGAAACCGTGCTCAGCGGCGAGATCACCGGTCCTGTCGCGAAGCGATAAACGTCAGCCTAGGAGCTTGCCGGGATTCATGATCCCGGCCGGATCCAGTCGATCCTTGACCGACCGCAGCGCCTCCAGGCCCGTCTCCCCCACCTCGGCCTCCATGTAGGGGGCATGGTCGCGGCCCACCGCGTGGTGGTGGGTGATCGTGCCGCCGCTGGCGACGATCGCCTCCGAGGCGGCGCGCTTGACCTGTCGCCACTGCTCGATCTCCTCCCCCCGCTTGGCGCGGGCGATGAAGGTGAAGTAGAGCGAGGCGCCGTCGGCGTAGGCATGCGAGAGATGACAGAAGGCCAGGCCGGGCGTGCCCTGGGCGGCCAGTGAGCCGTGGATCGCGGCGGCGACCGCCGCGTGCAGCTCGCCGAGCCGCGACCAGGTGTGGGACGTCTCGAGCGTCTCCACGATCGCGCCCATGCCCATCAGGGTGTCGCGCAGGTAAGGGCCCTGGAAGCGGCCGTGCTCCCAGGAGCGACCGGCTGCCTGGCCGAGGTAGGCGGCGCCGCCGCGGCGCAGGGCGCGCACGGCGAGGGCGCGGCGCCGCGCGACCGACTCCTCATCTCCCTCGAGCCCGACGATCATCAGGCACCCCCCGCGCCTGCGTCGCAGCTCGAGGTAGCCGCCGAAGAGAGTGCCGGCCAGGCCGCGCGGACCGGAGAGGGCGAGCGACACCTCGGTCTCCTCCTCGTCGGAGAGGCGGATGACGTCCGGAAGGCCGGGCCCCTGGGCCAGCCAGCGGACGATCTCGGCGCCGGCCTCGAAGCTCTCGGCCATCCATGCCTCGTAGCGTCTGTGACTGGGGCGCGGGCGGACGCGAACCGTCACCTCGGGGATCACGCCGAAGACGCCCTCAGAGCCGAGCACGAGCTCGCGCAGGGACGGCCCAGCGGCGGTGTGGGGCGTTTCCAAGGTGCGGATGTCCCCCGCCGGCGCCGTCAGCCGCACGGCGCTGACCAGCTCGTCGAACCGGCCATAGCCGCTCGAAGCCTGGCCGGCGGAGCGAGTCGCGGCAAAGCCCCCGACCGTCGCGTACTCGAAGGACTGGGGGAAGTGGCCGAGGGCGACGCCCGCCGCGTTGAGCGCCGCTTCGGCCTCGGGCCCGCGCAGGCCGGCGCCGAGACGGGCGGTCAGCGAGCGGCGGTCAACCTCGACGCCCTGCAGGCGGGCGAGGTCGAGGCTGACGAGGCGGGAGTGGGAGCCGCGAAGGGGCTCGACCCCGCCCACCACGCTGGTGCCGCCGCCGTAGGGGACCACGGCGACGCCCTCGGCGGCGCAGATCTCCAGCACGCGGCGAAGGGTCTCGGCGTCGGGCGGAACCAGCACCGCGTCGGGGGCCGCGTCGAGACGCCCGCCGCGCAGGCGAGCGAGATCCGCATATCCCCGGCCGGTGGCGTGACGAACGCGATCCTCGGCGGCGGTGAACAGGTTCGCTCCGCCCACGGCCTCGATTAGGGAAGACGGCAGCGGCTCGGCGGGCGGCAGGCCGAAGCCGTCCAGCTCCGTGGCCAGCGGCCACGGCTCCAGGTCGCCGACCCGCTCACGCAGCGTCGCCAGGGCCGCGCCGTCGAGCTCCGGCTCGATCGCCGGATCGCCCCACCCCCACCACTTCGAGTCCCGTCGCGGCGCGCTCACGCGGGCCCTTCCAGCGCCGCCTCGATCCCGTCGAGGGCCTGCTCGAGGGTCTTGCCCTGGCCGCCGCGCATCATCGGCGAGCCCAGGCGCGACATGCCGCGCAGCCTCTGCTCGGACCTGAGGCAGACCTCCGCGCCGTTGTCGGCTGGCCGCAGCCGAATCTCGACCACGGAGCTGCGCAGGTGGCGCTCGAAGGGGCTGCCCCCGACCTGCTGCTCCCAGGCGTAGCGCTCGCCGCTCGCCGAGTCGATGCAGCGGTAGTCCGCCCGGACGCCACGCCCCTCCGCCGTCTCCAGCACCTTGGTCCACTGGCTGCCGCGGCCCTCGGGCGTGCGCTCGACGCTCTCCACGCGGCTCGTCCGCGGCCACCACCGGGGCAGGCTGTAGGGGTCGGAGACGAGCTCCCAGACCCGATCGACGGGGGCGGCGATCGTCCGTCGGCGGGTGGCGCGGGGCACCGTCGGTGCCGTCAGTCCCCGGCGAGCCGGCGCAGGTCCCGGACCAGCAGCAGGTGCTTCAGGTGGCTGACGGTGGCCGCCAGGCTCTCGAGGCTCTCCAGGGCCTCCTTGCGGCGTTCCGGGTTGCGGGAGCGCAGCGAGGGGCCGAGCAGCGCTTCGAGCAGATTGGCCTCGCGGTCGGCCGAGGAGCGGAAGACGCGCAGGTTTCGTGCCCCGACCCCGACCCGGGAGAGCTCGTTGGCGGCGCGGACGATCTCGCGGTCGGTCTCGTCGTAGACCGTTCTGCCGTCGCGCTTCTCGGGCTGGACGATGCCGAAGTTCTCCAGCTCGGCGATCAGCTCCGAGCGGGCGCCGGTCTCCTCGATCACCTCGTCGAGGCTCAGGTAGGCGCTCGAGGTGTTGACGAGGATCGCCCGCCGCACCGCGCCGCTGCTCGGGCGGCGGTCGCCGGCGCCGCCGGCGAGGTCGATATCGCCTCCGGCGGCGAGCTCCTGGCGGATCACCCGCAGCGGCAGGAACTCGTCGCGCTGCAGGCGCAGGATCGTGCGCAGCCGCTCGACGTCGGACTGGCTGTAGAGGCGGTAGCCGCCCTGGGTGCGGCGCGGCGTCAGCAGCTTCTGGTCCTCGAGGTAGCGGATCTTCGAGATCGAGATGTCGTCGAACTCGTTCTCGAGGATCTTGCAGACGGCGCCGATCGTCAGCGCCTTGCGCGGGCGCGAGTCGCGCTGCCGGGCCTGCTGCTCTGAGACCGCCACCGGACGCCCCTACTTCTCCAGGTAGCTGAGCTTGTACTTGCCGACCTGGATCTCGTCGCCGTCGGCGAGCCGGTGGGACTCGATCCGCCGCCGGTTGACGTAGGTGCCGTTGAGCGAGCCGAGGTCGTCGATGTAGAAGCCGTCCCGGCGCCTGACCAGCAGCGCGTGGTTGCGGGAGACGGTGACGTCGTCGAGGAAGACGCCGGCGTCGGGGCTGCGCCCGATGCTGACCCGGTCCTCGGTGACGGTGAAGCTCTCCCCCGCCCGACCGCCGCCGGCGCGGATGACCAGCGCGGCGCCGCTCTGCTCGAGCACCTCATCGATGTCGATCGGCTGCATCTCGCCGGTGTCGTCGACCCTGTAGGTCATCGTCGTCGGCTCGTCGCCGCCGTCCTTGGGCCCGCCGAGGTAGGCGCCGCACTTCTGGCAGTAGTTCGCCCCCTCGGGGTTGACGAAGCCGCACTCGGGACAGTGGATGGCCATCGGGGGCTCTCCCTGCCTAGGCGGCGGTGTCGTCCTTGGGCGCGCTCTGCGCCTTGCCGGCGAGGATGTCGGTCAGCTGGGCGACGTCGTCGCCGGAAATCAGCGAGTCGCCGCTTTCCCGCTTGTGGCGCAACCGGGTGACGAGCTCCGCCCGGAGGATGTCGATCTTGCCGTGCAGAACCCGGCGCTTGTAGGAGATCTCGTTCTCCTCGCCGGTGAGCTTGTCGATGAGTTCTCTCAGCTCTTCATCGCTGAGCGAACCGAGATCGGGAAAGGTGTCCTCCATCTCGCTCCTTGATCGGGAGACGTTCGCCTCCGTTGGCCGCTGGGTGGATTATAGGTCGCCCGGCCGAAGGTTCAACTCCAGGTTGAAGGTTATGGGCCCTTGGCGGTGCCTTGCGCCTTGCTGTCGCGGACGGCGCGAAGCCCCGTCCTCGCATAGAGGACGGTGGCGAGGAGCGCCAGGGCGACGCCGACGATCAGCAGGGCGCCCGGCACCCAGCCAGCGAATACCAGGGCGAAGAAGATGCCGCCCATGATCGGGAAGACCGAAATCCGGCCGGGCCAGTTGACGGCGATCTCGACCCCGTGGCGCAGCCCGTACTGGGCGAGCAGCAGCATCGCCAGCTCGCGCCCCACCAGCAGCGCCAGCGCCCAGCGCGGCAGCAGCTCGAAGTGCCAGCACACGACGGCGCCCGAGAGGATCGTCAGCCGGTCGATCAGCGGGTCGAGCATCGCGCCGAGGCGGCTGTACTGCCCGGTGACCCGGGCGAGGAAGCCGTCGAGGTAATCGCCCGCGGCGATCAGCCAGAAGAGAATCGCCGAGGGGGCGCTCCGACCGTCGCCGGACTCGAAGGCGAGCAGGAGGAAGACCGGCAGCCCGGAGAGGCGCAGGTAGCCGACCAGGTTGGGGATCGTCCAGGGATGAAGCGGTTCGCCCTCGCGCGTCTGGCGTGGCGGCGGGCCGCTGCGATCGAGCCCGAAGAGGCGGCGGATGCGTCCGCGGCCGAACGGGGCTCCGTCAGGCATCCTCGCCCTGAAGCAGGGCGAGCGCCCGCTCGCCGGCTTCGTCGACCGGCAGCTCGTGCTCGGCGCCGCCGGCCCGCTCGCTCGCCTCGACGACGCCCTTGGCCAGGCCGCGGCGCCCGACCACGACCCGCAGCGGGCAGCCGAGCAGCTCGGCGTCGGTCAGCTTCTCCCCCGGCCCGGCGTCGCGGTCGTCGTAGAGGACCTCCGCCCCGCCGGCGCGCAGCGCCTCGTAGAGGTCGTCGGCGGCCTGCCGCTCCGCCTCTCCCCCCTTGGCCAGGGAGACGAGCTGCACCTGCCAGGGAGCCAGCCCGGCCGGCCAGACGATGCCCCGCTCGTCCGCCCCCTGCTCGATCGCCGCGGCGACGATCCGCGCCGGGCCGATCCCGTAGCTGCCCATCACGACGGGTCGCTCGGCGCCGTCGTCGTCGAGGAAGGTGGCGCCAAGCGGCTCGGAGTAGCGGCTGCCGAGCTGGAAGATGTTGCCGATCTCGATCGCCGGCTCGATCTCGATCGTGCCGCCGCCCGGAGCGATGTCGCCGGCCTCGACCGTGCGCACGTCCATCTCGTAGGCCTCGAAGTCACGCGAAGGATCGATGCCGCGCAGGTGGGTATTCGGCCTGTTGGCGCCGGAGACGTAGGAATCGCCGCGGAGCGCCGCGTCCTTGATGATCGGCAGGCCGCTGCCGACCGGGCCGAGATAGCCCACCGGGCCGAGCTGCGCCTCGATCTCGTCGCTGCTCGCCTGGCGGAAGTCGGTCCTCATCCCGTTGCGGAGCTTGACCTCGTTGAGCCGGTGGTCGCCGCGGAGCAGCACGAGGACCATCCCGCGACCCTCGACTACGATCGGCAGGGTCTTGACGAAGGCTCCGAGCGGGAGCCCCAGGTGGCCAGCCACCTCCTCGACCCTGGTCAGGCCGGGCGTGTCGACCTCCTCGGGCGCCTCGAGGCGAGCCGGCAGCTCGACCGCCTGCGCCTCGGCCGAGGCGATCTCGACGTTGGCGGCGTAGCCGGGCGCGAGCGCCACCTCGTTCTCCCCCGCCGGGCAGGGCGCCATGTACTCGTGCGCGCCGGTGCCGCCCATCATCCCGACGTCGGACTCGACCCGGTGCCAACGCAGGCCGCAGCGGTCGAAGATCCGGGCGTAGGCCTCGCTCTGCAGGTCATATGAGCGCGCCAGGCCCTCCTCATCGCGGTCGAACGAGTAGGCGTCCTTCATCGTGAACTCGCGGGTGCGCAGGACGCCCGCGCGAGGGCGCGGCTCGTCTCGCTCCTTGGTCTGGATGTGGAACAGCATCAGCGGCAGGTCGCGGTAGGAGCGCACCTCGCGGGCGACGTGGTGGGTGACGCACTCCTCGTGGGTCATTGCCAGGACCATCGGCGCGCCCCTGCGGTCCTCGAGCTTGAACAGCTCCTCGATGCCGTAGCGCCCGGTCTTCCGCCAGGCCTCCGCGGGCTGCAGGACGGGCATCAGCATCTCCTGGCAGCCGATTCCCTCCATCTCCTCCCGCAGGATCGCCTCGACCTTCCGCTGCACCCGCCAGCCGGCGGGCAGATAGGTCCACAATCCAGCTCCAAGCTGCCGAATCAGCCCAGCCCGAACCATCAGCTTGTGGGACACCGCCTCCGCATCCGAAGGCGGGTCCTTGAGCGTCGGCAGGAACGTCTGACTCAGTCGCGTCACTGCGGGAAACCTATCCACTAGTAAGGCGGACAGTGGTCGACAGGACGTCTCGCGGCGACAGGACCCGCCGCGACTACGCCCTGGTGAAGCGGCGTCCTGCGGTGGGAGAAGCTTGCTCGTCGAGAAGCACGCGATCGGACTCCCCCTTTTCGACCGCTTCCTTCTCCATCAGGGCGATCTTCTCCGGGGTCAGTTCGCCGGCGTTCTCCCGCTCGATCTTGGCCAGCCAGGCGGCGCCCTCGCGCGACTCTCGCTCGTCGAACTCGACCTTGCCGCGATCGAGGGACTTGTCGATCTCTTCGAACAGCGTGTCGACCAGCCTTGCCTGGGGCACCTTGCGCAGCGGCTTGCCGTGGGCGTAGATGAGGCCCTCGTTCTTCGCTCCCGCGATGCCGAAGTCCGCGTGCGAGGCCTCGCCGATCCCGTTGACCGCGCAGCCCAGGACGGCGACCTCGATCGGCTCGGCATAGCCTTCGAGCCGCTGCTCGATCTCGGCGACGACCGAGTCCATGTCGAACTGGAGGCGGCCGCAGGTCGGGCAGGCGATCAGCACCGGGCCGCGCTCGCGCAGCTGCAGCGCCTTGAGGATCTCCCAGGCGACCTTCACCTCCTCCTCGGCATGGAACGTCGAGAGGCTGATCCTGATCGTGTCGCCGATCCCGTCGGCGAGCAGCGTGCCGAGCCCGACCGCGGACTTGAGCGAGCCCGACCATTTCGTCCCCGCCTCGGTGATCCCCAGGTGCAGCGGGTAGGGGATCTTCTCCGAGAGCAGGCGGTTGGCGGCGATCGTGTTGGGAACGTTGGTCGACTTGATCGAGACCTTGAAGTCTTCGAAGTCGAGGCCCTCCATCAGCTCGACGAACTCGACCGCGGCGGCGACCAGCGCCTCGACCGGGGCCTCGCGCTCGAGCTCGTGCAGGTGCTTGGGCAGCGAGCCGGAGTTGACGCCGATCCGCATCGGCACACCGGCGGCGGTCGCCCTCGCCGCCACCTCGGCGACTTTCTCGCGGCCGCCGATGTTCCCGGGGTTCAGCCTGATGCAGTGGGCGCCGGCGTCGATCGCCTTCAGCGCCAGGGTGTGGTTGAAGTGGATGTCGGCGATAACCGGGATCGGCGACTCCTTGACGATCGTCTTCAGCGCCTCGACGTCGTCGTCGCGCGGCACGGCGACGCGGACCAGGTCCGCACCTGCCTCAGCGACCTTGCGGATCTGCTCCATCGTCGCCGCCAGATTGGCGGTCTCGGTCTTGGTCATCGTCTGCACGGCGACCGGCGCGCCACCCCCGATCGGCACGCCGCCGACGAATATCTGCCGTTTGGAGGCCATGCCTACAGGCTATCTGGGCGCCGCGGCGGCCCGGTTTGAACCGCAGGGCAGGGCTGTCCGTACCCCATAAACGGATGGGTACGGAGAGGCGTGGAGGGATTTTGCGGCTTGGCGCGGGTGGACGCCCGGGCACTGCCCTGCTCGCGGCGCTGGTCGTCACGGCGTCTCTCCTTTACGCACCGCCTGCCGAGGCGACCTTCCACGAGATGTCGATCCGCGAGGTCTATCCCGGCGGCAGCGACAACGCCAGCTACGTCGAGCTGCAGATGTGGGCCTCCGGACAGAACTTCGTCGCCGGCCACCATCTCGTCGCCTACAACGCCAACGGCAGCGTCAACGAGGACTTCAGCTTCCCGTCCGCCGTGGCCAGCGGCGCCAACCAGGCCACGATCCTGGTGGCGGACAGCAGCTACTCGTCGGCCTTCCCGTCCGGTCCCGCACCTGACGCGAGCGACGCCGCCCTCAACCTCTCGCCGACCGGAGGGGCGGTCTGCTGGACGGAAGGATCTCCGCCCGACTGCGTCTCCTGGGGCGGCTTCACGGGGCCGTTTCCCGCCCACGTGCCCTCCTTGGTCGCCGGCAGCCCCGCTTCCCCCGGCGGCGTCGGCGCCGGCAAGGCGCTGCGCAGGACGATCGCGCCAAACTGCTCGACCCTGCTCGAGCTCGCCGACGACAGCGACGACAGCGCCACCGACTTCTCCGAGCAGGGCCCGAGCCCGCGCGACAACGCCAGCGCGATCGCCGAGCACGAATGCCCGCCGCCGCCGGATACGACCCCTCCCGTCGTGACGATCGACAGCCATCCGGCGAATCCGAGCCCCGGCGCGACGGCGATCTTCAAATACCACTCCAACGAGACGGGCTCCAGCTTCGAATGCAGCCTCTCCAGCGGCGGTGCGGACGCCTTCGGAGCCTGCGCGGCGTCGGGCAGGACCTACACCAACCTCGCCGACGGCAACTACACCTTCAAGGTCCGCGCCACCGACAAAGCGAGCAACCTGGGCCTGCCGGCCGCCTTCAGCTGGAAAGTCGACAACTCGCTGGCCGATAGGACCCCGCCAGACACCATGCTCCTCTCGGCGCCAGCCGATCCAAGCGACGGCTCGGCGGCGAGCTTCACCTACAGCTCCAGCGAGCCCGGCTCGAGCTTCGAGTGCAAGCTGGACGCGGGCCCGTTCCAGGCTTGCGAACCCGGCGGCATCGCCTACACGGGCCTCGCCGCCGGCCAACACGCCTTCCAGGTGCGGGCGATCGATCCCAGCCGCAACGTCGACCCGACCCCCGCCGGCTACAGCTTCGGCGTGGTGCTGCCGGCCCCCGTGCTGGCCGGGGCGGCTCGATCTCCCTCGCAGTCGAGCCCCCCGCCGGCGCCGGGCTCGGCGCCTGTCCCGACGACGCTGACCGGGAGGCCAGCGCCGCGCAGCCGCGACCGCACTCCGACCTTCCGCTTCCGCTCCAGCGCCGGGGCGAGGTTCCAGTGCAAGGTCGACGGCGCCGCCTTCAAGCCGTGCCGCTCGCCGTTCACGACGAAGCCGCTCGCGCCGGGCCGGCACACCTTCAAGGTGCGGGCGGTGCTCGGTCGGGCCGCCGACCCGACGCCCGCCGCGGTCTCGTTCAGGGTCATCGGGAGACGGTGAGCGGCCGCACCCGGCACGGCGCCTGCCTTGGCGTGCTCGCCACGCTGTGCTTCCTGCTGGCCGCGCAGTCGGCCTCGGCCACCTTTCACCTGATGCGGATTCGCGAGGTCTATCCCGGCTCGGCGGAGGATCCCCAGGCGGAGTACGTCGAGCTGCAGATGTTCGAAAGCGGCCAGCAGTTCGTCGGCGGCCACTTCCTTCGCACCTACGGCGCCGACGGCACCCTGGCCCACTCGGACTCGCTTGCCGCGGATGTGCCGAGCGGAGCCAGCCAGCGCACCGTCCTGCTCGCGACGCCGGAGGCAGAGCTCCGGTTCGGGCTGCAGGCAGACGAGAGCTGTCGCCGTCCGGGCAGCTCGATGGCGCCGGCGGCGCCGTCTGCTGGGAAGCGCTGGATTGCGTCTCATGGGGCGCCTTCAGCGGCCCGGCGCCCTCGCCGACCGGGTCCCCGGCCGACCCATTCGGCATTCCGGACGGCTTCGCCCTGCGTCGCAGCATCGCCCCGCATTGCCCGTCCCTGCTCGAGGAAGGCGACGACAGCGACGACAGCGCCACCGCGCACACCTCTTCAGGGTCAGGGCGCGCGGCCCGGACGGCTCGCTCGATCCGACCCCGGCGTCCTACAGGTTCGAGGTCGTCGCTAGCTGTAGTTCCTAGCCACGTTGTTCATCCGGACCTCCTTGGAGGCTGGGGGTGTCGAAGCCACCCAGATCCAAGGAGGACACCGGATGAAGCTGCACGCTAACGCGCCCCTCGGCCCGAAGGGCAGGGC
>Ga0307291_1000014_pt1 | contig 65175 bp, 58 predicted proteins | sample ER_DNA_148_FD_194474 | JGI IMG/M metagenome (GOLD analysis project Ga0307291, IMG submission 194474) | Bulk soil microbial communities from the East River watershed near Crested Butte, Colorado, United States - ER_DNA_148 | ecosystem: Environmental > Terrestrial > Soil > Floodplain | place: USA...
GACGATGGAGTGGGTCGACTGCAACCTCGGCTCGAAACTGACGATGAAGTACCCGTCGATCTACCTGCTGGGCCCCGAAGCCCACGGCGAGATCCTCTCGATCGCCTTCGCCGGCGACGGCCAGCACCAGGACGCCGGCGGCAAGATCATCCACGCCGCGCCGCGCACCTCGTCCTCGATCTTCTCCAAGTCGATCTCAAAGGACGGCGGCCGGGCGACCTACCGCGGCCTGCTGGAAATCGCCGACGGGGCGAGCGAGTCCCGCTCGAAGGTCGTCTGCGACGCGCTGCTGCTCGACGAGGACTCGCGCTCGGACACCTACCCGACGATCCGCATCGACGAGAACGACGCCGACGTCGGCCACGAGGCGACCGTCTCGAAGATCGGCGACGAGCAGATCTTCTACCTGCAGAGCCACGGGCTCGACGAGGAGGAGGCCTCGAAGATGATCGTCAACGGCTTCATCGAGCCGGTCACCAAGGAGCTGCCGATGGAGTACGCGGTCGAGCTCAACCGCCTGATCGAGCTGCAGATGGAGGGAAGCATTGGCTGAGCTGGCGACCGAGCCGAGCTGGTTGGACGAGAGGCGCCGGCGCGGCGCCTCTCTCGCGCAGAGCCTCCCCCTCCCCAACCAGAAGGCGAAGGGCTGGGAATTCACCGACCTCGGCTCGCTCGACCTGGAGGCGTACGGCGACGCATCCCCCACCGCCGCGATCGAGGGCGTCGAGGGGGCGACGGTCGTCTCGCTGGTCACCGCCCTGGAGAGCCACGAGGAGCTCCTGCGGGATCGGCTGGGCGCGCTCGTCCCCGCCGAGGACCCCTTCGTCGCCCGCAACGAGGCCGGCTGGCGGGACGGTGTCCTGATCCACGTGCCGGCTGGCGTCAGGGTCGCCGAGCCGATCCGGGTCGAGCTGCCGCTCGACGAGGACGGAGCCGCAGTCCTCTGGCGCACGCTCGTGGTGCTCGAGGAGGGCGCCGAGGCGGAGGTCTGGGAGCACAGCGGCTCGGCCGACGACGAAACCGACGCGCTGCTCAACTCCGTCGTCGAGCTGCACGTCGGCCAGGCCGCGACGCTGCGCTACGTCAGCACCCAGGACATCTCCGAGCGGGCCTGGATCTTCTCCAGCCAGCGGGCGCAGGTCGAGCGCGACGGCCGCCTCGACTGGACCGCGCTGGGCTTCGGCTCGGGGCGCGGCAAGGTGCGGATGGAGACCAAGCTCGCCGGTCCGGGCTCGGAGGCCCGCGTTACGGGCGGCTACGCCGGCGGACCCGGCCAGCACCTCGACTACGACACGACGCAGGAGCATGCGGCACCGAACACGAACTCCGACCTCGCCTTCCGCGGCGTCCTCGCCGCCGGCGCCACGGCGGTATGGCGGGGCATGATCAGGGTCGACCCCGGCGCGCAGGGAACCGACGCCTTTCAGGAGAGTCGCAACCTGCTGCTCTCCCCCGACGCTCACGCCGACGCCATTCCCGGCCTCGAGATCGAAGCCGACGACGTCCGCTGCACCCACGCCGCGGCGATCGCCCAGATCGACCGCGACCAGCTCTTCTACCTCACCTCCCGCGGACTCGACTCTCCCACGGCCAAGCGGCTGGTGATCGAGGGCTTTCTCGAGTCGCTCGTCGAACGCCTGGCGGCCGGCTCGGTCCGCGACGAGATCTCAGCTGCGCTCGAGCGCCGGCTGGCCGAGATCCTCTAGCCCCGCGGCGACCTTCACGAAAGCATCGAGGCCGTCGGGTGGCTGATATATCCGACGACCTCGATGTTTTTCTCTTGCTGGGGGAGACGGTAAAACGATCGGGATTTGCAAGGAAAGGAACAGATGAGACTCAAGGCCTCACTCAATCACTTCGGTTACCCGCCGGCATCGGTAGAAAACCACCTCTGAGCGGCCACTCCTTCCCGAATTTCCGGCGGATTCATGCGTTCGCCACGGAAAGGAGATAGAGCCCGAAGCAGGTGAAGGCGATCATCACGGCCAGCATCCAGTACTGCGACCGGGCTGCCTGGCGGTAGTCGCCCCAGTACGCGGTGGCGCGGTCGTGGGCCAAGGCAAGGCCGGTGACGTGACCGATCACCAGGGCGCCCACCTGGACGTACCAGATGGCGTTGGCGCTGAGCAGCCTGTAGTCGACACCCGCAGACGCCGTTCCCAGGAGGTCGGTGGTTCCGGTCCCCAGCGGGTCGGAGAGCAGGTAGGTGAACTGGGCCTGCTCCTGGAAGACGAAGAGGCTGAAGTAGTGGGCGACGAGGTAGGCGAAGGCGATCGGGATCAGGCTGTGGGCGAAGCCCATGCGCAGCTTCCGGAGCGAGGGGGCGCCGGCAACGCCGGCCATCCCCCGGACCCCGACCAGATAGACCAGGCCGACCCCGAGGAAGCAGAGCACTATGAAGATCGTGTCGGTCAGCCGCAGGGCCGAGGTGAGGCCGATGCCGGCGTCGACGAGATCGTTGAAGGTGCTTTCGAGAGCGCCCTTGAAGGCACCCTCCTGAGCGCCGTCGAAGCTGGTCGTCGCGATCGAGGCGATCACCACGGCGGCTGAGCCGGGCACGGTCGCCCACCTGGTCGCGGCGGCCAGCGGGCGGCGAACGCCCAGGCCGCCGCCCTTCGCGGCGAAGCATCCGAGCTGGCCGAACATGCCGAAATACACCGAGAAGACCTCCCCCGTGCGGCACCACTGCTCACATCCGAAGAGCGCCATCATCGCCAGCGTGTAGGCGCTGTAGATGAGCGCGGCAAGCGCCGCCGCGTGCGGATCCAGGCCCACCGCCACGCCCCCGCTGGCGCCGTAGACGATCTCCAGCCAGACGACCGCGATCAGACCCACGGCGGCGGGCCAGCGGCCGAGCCTCTCCGGGTATCTCAGGTGGGCGGGCCGCTGTCCCGCCACTGCGGTGAATGCTCCACCCACCGCCCTCCCCACCGCGCGCCACGGGTTGAAGGGCCGGAACACGTCCCCGAGCAGGACGCTGAACAGCGGGAAGCCGAGCCAGGTGGTGACGTAGAGAAAGGTGAGCGCGAAGTTCCTGTCTGGCGCTTCGGTACCGTGCAGCCCGGCGTAGATGGCGACCCCCAGCAGGAAGACACCGAGCGCTCCATAGACGGCCTGGGCCGGGAAGCTCAACAGGACTCGCGAGAGCCCCGTTCCAAACGGGCGCCAGCGGTCCTCCTCGAGGCGGGGCGTGCGCCAGCCGACCGAGAGCGCGAAGAAGGAGACGATTAGGACGATCGAGGCGGCCCAGGCGAACAGCCAGACGGGCACCGGCAGGTCTTTGCGCGCCACCAGGGCGTGGGCCACCGGCAGCACGGAGCTCACGGGTTCACCGTCAACTCGAGGATCTGCTGCTTGCGACCCTCCAGCTCCGCCTCGAAGACGCCTTCGATCGTCGCCGGGAAGTCGAAGCTGACCGAGCCGCCGGCCTTGACGTCCTTCATGATGTCGTAGCCGTGCATGTGGACCTCGTCGCTGACGTCGGAGTCCACCCGGAACCGCACCTCTTCGCCCTTGTTGTAGGTCAGCTGCTTGATGCCGCCTACCGGCTTGCCGTCCTCGACGACGATCGTCGTGACGCCCTTGGTCGTGGCGGTGGTGTCGCTGCCGCCGTTCTTCAGGACGATCAGCAGGACGACGGCCAGGACGACGGCGGCGGCGCCGAGCAGGGCACGGGTGGTGTTGGAGTTCATCTTCAGCTCCCTTCGCTGGGGGCATGGGATTCCGCCCATGGCGGGTTCAAGCCGTGGACCGAACGACCACGGGGCGGGTGTGCGGCGCTAGGTGGCGAAGGGAGGCGGGCGCTGGGCAAGGCCGAGGGCGACCAGGAGGCCGCCGTGCGGGGCGCGCAGGGCCGGCGGCCTGGGGCGCGGGGAGCTGCCCGCCGCCGGGGCGGAAGTCCGCGGCCGGGAGGCGAGACGATCGGCGAGTCGCAAGGCCGCCTCGCAGCCCGGGTAGCGCCCGAACAGCAGCGAGGCCAGCAGGGCCAACAGCGGAAGCGCCGCAATGGCGAACTCGGTCATCGCGCCGGGAAGCTAGCGCAGATAACTTGCGCGATCCTAAATGCGCCCGGAACGAGAGAACATCGCCGCGCCGGATCTTCCCGACGGAATCGAGTGGATCGGCGAGCCGCCCCGCTCGATGCCGATGGCGACCGCCGGCGGCCCGGTGCTCGTCCACTTCTTCGACTTCGCCCAGCTGAACAGCGTGCGCACCCTGCCCTATGTCGCCGAGTGGACGCGGCGCTACGCGGCCCACGGCCTGACGACGATTGGCGTGCAGGCGCCGCGCTTCCCCTTCGGCGCCGAGCGCCGAGCGGTGGCGGCGGGCCTGGAAAGCCTCGGAATCGAGTTCCCCGTCGCGATCGACGCGGACCGCCGGCTCTGGCATGCCTACGGCTGCGAGGGCTGGCCCAGCCTCTTCCTCTGGAAGCTGGGCGGGGCACTGGCCTGGTTCCACTTCGGCGAGGGGGAATACCGGGCCAGCGAGGAAGCGATCCAGGCGGAGCTGCGCGAGCAGGACGCGCTGCGGGCGCTACCCGAGCCAATGGAGCCGCTGCGGCCGACCGACGTACCGGCCGCGAAGGTCATGCCCCCTACGCCGGAGCTCTTCCCAGGTGGATCCTGGGAGCAGGCTTGGATAGCCGGGCGGGATGGCGAGGAGCTCGAGGTGACGTATGCGGGGGGGGGCGCCTACGCGACGGTCGAGGGGCAGGGCGAGCTCGGCGCCAGCGTCGATGGGGCGGAGCTTCCGCCCGTATCCGTCGTCGGGCCGGCCCTCTATCCGATCGCCGAGCACGCCGGGCACGAGGCGCACCGTCTATCGCTCCGGCCCGAGCCGGGGCTTAGGGTCTGGTCGATCAGCTACTCCGCCGGTCTGGCTCGAGTGGAGGATTGACCCCTCTATAGAGGGGGAAAAGCTTCAATCGGCGACCGCAACCGCTTCGCGGATCTCCTTCGGAAGCATGAAGCGGACGTCCTCGTGCACGGTGCGCAGCTCCGAGACGTCGGTCGCGCCGCGCTCGCGGAAGAGCTCGACCAGGCGCTCGACAAGCTCCTCTGGGGCACTGGCGCCGGAGGTGATGCCGACCGTCTCGACGCCCTCGAGCCACTCCTCGCGCACCTGGGCGTGGTTGTCGATCAGGTGCGAGGCGGCGCCGTGTTCGCGCGCCACCTCGACCAGGCGGTTGGAGTTGGAGGAGTTGGTCGATCCGATCACCAGCACGAGGTCGCACTCGCGGGCGAGCTGCTTGACGGCGATCTGACGATTGGTGGTCGCGTAGCAGATGTCGTCGGACTTGGAGCTGACGATCGCCGGGAACTTGGCCCGCAGGGCGGCGATGATCTCGGCGGTCTCGTCGACCGAAAGGGTCGTCTGGGTGATGAAGGCGACCCGCTCGGGGTCTGGGACCTCGAGGCTCTCGACCTCCTCCGCGGTCTGGACGAGGACAATGCTCTCCGGCGCCTCCCCAGTGGTCCCTTCGACCTCCTCGTGGCCCTCGTGGCCGATCATCACGATCGTGTAGCCGTCGGCGGCGAAGCGCCGTGCGGAGACGTGGACCTTGGTGACCAGCGGGCAGGTGGCGTCGATCGTGCGCAGGTCCCGCGCCGCGGCGTTCTCGTGCACCGCCGGGGCCACCCCGTGGGCGGAGAAGACGACGATCTCCCCGGCCGGCACCTCGCTCTCCTCCTCGACGAAGATGGCTCCTCGCTTGGCCAGCTCCTCGACCACGTGCTTGTTGTGGACGATCTCTTTGCGGACGTAGACAGGCGCGCCGTAGCGCTCGAGCGCGCGCTCGACGGTCTGCACGGCGCGGTCGACGCCGGCGCAGTAGCCGCGGGGGGCGGCGAGCAGGACGCGCTTGGGCGCCGCGCTTGCGGAGTTGGGCATGACTCCAGGGTACCGGTGGCTGCCTTGCGACCGGCCTTGCCGGGCTTGGGCCGGAGCGGCGTCGCAGCTAGCCTTGCAGCATGCCCACCGCGGGAGACCATCTGGAGCGCCTCAGCTCGACCGACGCCTCGTTCCTGACCAACGAGAGCTCGTCCAGCCACATGCACATCGGCGGCATCCTGATCTTCGAGGGGCCGCCGCCGCGCTACGTCGATCTGGTCGAGCACGTGCGCGGCAAGCTGGACCAGGTCCCCCGCTTTCGCCAGCGCCTCGTGGTGCCGCCGCTGGAGGCCGGACGGCCGCTCTGGGCGGACGACGTCAACTTCAACCTCAGCTACCACATCCGGCACACCGCGCTGCCCGAGCCGGGCGGCGAGGCGCAGCTGAAGCGGCTGGCGGCCCGGGTCTTCTCCCAGCAGCTCGACCGCTCCAAGCCGCTCTGGGAGATGTGGCTCGTGCAGGGGCTGGAGCGCAACCGCTTCGCCCTGCTGACCAAGACCCATCACGCGGCCGTCGACGGCATCGCTGGGGTCGACATCGGGACCGTGCTCTTCGACCTCGAGCCGATCCCCGAGCCGGCACCAGTCGAAGACGGCTGGCAGCCGCAGGCGGAGCCGAGCACGGCCGACCTGATCGCCCGCGGCGCAACCGAGCTGGCGGTAGCCCCTCTGAAGCTCGCCGAGCGCGCGGTCGAGGCGGTTCGCCATCCCGAGAGCGCCGCGCGGCGGGTGGTCGAGGCGCTCGAGGGCGTCGGCGAGATCGCCGGTGCCTTTGCCGACCCCGCCCCGGACGTGCCGCTGAACCGGGAAATCGGTCCCCATCGCCGCTTCACCTGGGCACGCTCGGAGCTGGCGACTTTCAAACTGATCAAGGACACGCTTGGCGGGACGGTCAACGACGTCGTGCTGGCGGTCGTCACCGGGGCGCTGCGCAGGTGGCTGCACTCGCGCGGCATCCGCACCGAGGGACTGGAGCTGCGCGCCCTGGTGCCGGTCTCGATCCGCACCGCGGACGAGCGCGGCGAGCTGGGGAACAAGCTGGCGGCAATGCGGGGGCCCCTGCCGGTCTACGTGGAGGACCCGGCGCGGCGGCTGCGGGTGGTCAGCGAGCAGATGGAGGGGCTGAAGCGCTCCAAACAGGCGCTCGGCGCCGAAGTCATCTCCCGCTTCAACGACTTCGCGCCGCCGACGCTGCTGGCCCAGGCGGCGCGGATCAACTTCTCGACCAGGCTCTTCAACCTGATCGTCACCAACGTGCCGGGGCCCCAGTTCCCGCTCTACGTGCTCGGACGCAAGCTGGAGGAGATCTTCCCGGTCGCCTTCCTGCCCCAGAACCACGCGCTGGCGGTGGCGATCATGAGCTACAACGGCCGCGTCTGCTTCGGCCTTCTCGCCGACTACGACTCGATGGAAGACGTCGAGATCATCGCCGAGGGGATCGAGGAGTCGCTGGCCGAGCTGGAACAGGCGGCCTCGGCGGCGGCGGCACCGGCCTGACCGTGGCACTGCTCGTCGGCCTCTTCATCGTCGTCCCGATCGTCGAGCTGTACGTGATCATCAAGATCGGCGGCCTGATCGGGATCCTGCCGACCCTGGCCCTGCTCCTGGCCGACGCCCTGCTCGGCTCGCTGCTCCTCCGCCACCAAGGTCGCGGCGCCTGGCGGCGCTTCAACCAGGCGATAGCCGAGCGACGGTTTCCGGGGCGCGAGGTCGCCGACGGCCTGATGATCGCGATCGGCGGGACGCTGCTGCTCACCCCCGGCTTCGTCACCGACATCTTCGGCGTGCTCCTCCTGCTTCCCCCGACCCGGGCGATCGCCCGCCGCCTGCTTCGCGGCTACGCCGGCCGCCGCTTTCTCGTCGTCGGCATGGGCGGCGGATCCGGCGGGAGGCCGCGTGGCGACTCGGGAGCGCCGCCCTACGACTTCGATGGCAGCGCCGCAGAGGTCGACGAGGACGAGCCGCAGCTTCCCCGTTGAGATCGCCGCCGAGCCGGGAGGAGCTTACGGTTGCCTGGGGGCGTTCGGCGATTCGAACGCCGCCAGACCGATCGTCGTTTCGATTGGCCGCTCGCCCGAATCGGCGATGCGAGCTTCCGCTTCCTCGCACTCGCTGTCGATCGACGCGAGAAGCTCCTCGAAGATGGCAATGACCTTCCGCCAGCCCTCTCGGTCGAGGCGGAGGACAGACCAGCTCATGTGATTGTCCAGGTGCGCCTCGTAGGTCCCGGTCGAGATCGCCTCCCGGACCTGATTCGCGAGCGCCATGAAGGTCGTCCAGCTGGGAGCGGGCTGCATCGTTTCCGGCATCTCGGCCCAGCCTTCGTCGTCGAGGATCGCCGGGCCCGTCGCCTTGTAGAAGAGTTCGACGGTCGACCGCCGCCTTCCGCCGGTCTTCTGGCTGACCTGCTCCAGCCACCCGACCTTCTCCATCTTCTTGAAACGGCGCCGAATGCCCTCGATCGAGTCTCCGCCGAACTCGGCATGGAACTGCGGCGCGCTTATCTCCCGCAGATTGGCCTCGGCGACGATCTTCAGGCAGAGCTCGTCGGCGAACGCCTTCGATAGGCGCAGGCTGAACGGGACCGCGGAGTCCCGGCCAACCTCCGCCAGGCTGGGGACCTCTGGGCTGTCGAGCCCCTCCCGCGAGTTGGCCGAAGACTCGAAGGCGATAAGGGCCACGGTCGCCACCATCGGCTCCTCGCCCGAATCGGCGATACGCAGCTTGGCCTCGTCCTGCTCCTCGAAGAGCGATGCGAATGTCCTGTCGACGGCGCTCGTCGCACGTTCCCAGCCGAGCCGATCGAAAACGACCCTCTTCCAGCCCAGATGGCTGCCGGCGCGCGCCTCCAGCGTCCCCGCCTGCAACGCGGCGCGTACTCGCTCCCCGAGGAGCTTGAAGGTCGCCCAACTTATCGCCACTCGCATCGAATACGGAATCAGGGACCAGGTCGCGTTGTCGAAAACGGCGAGCTCGGTCGACCTGTAGAAGTGCTCCTGCGCCCCGCGCCGATTGCCACCCGGCCCCTCGCTTCGGACGTGCCTGAGCCAACCATGCTCGGCGAGTTTCTTGAAGCTCTTGTCCACCCTGGAGATCGAGCCCCCGCCGAACTCCTCGTAGAACCGCTTCGGGCTCAATTCCCGGAGATAGAGCTCGGCGACGATGGTGACCCGGAGATCGACCGCGAACACGACCGACAGACGCCGCAAATAGTCCAGCTGAGACTTAGTTCGGGTGGAGAGTCCCGGCACTCCGCCAGTCCTTCCGAGCGCTTGGCTTTGACTGAGTACGAATTCTAGGAAGTCTTCGAAGCAACCCCAACTTTTGAAGCGAGAACGCCGGGTGAACCGCTGATCAGCACCTCAACTACCGTTGCCGTCGCATTCGACGAAGGCGTGATCCCATGGTCCGCAACGGTGCCGTAAGCCGCCAAGAGCGCGAGGCAAGTACGGCAGCTAGGAGCTTTTCGGAATCGCCCGCGGTTTGCGAGCGATTAGATCCCGGTGTCCCCATGCCGCCATCCCGGAGCGGTGCTGGACCGGCGCCACGGCGCCGCCGATACTCGGGCCCGAGTCCCAGTCGCTCCTTGCCCCCCATGACGACGACTTCAACCGCCGGCTCGAGGTCGGCTCTACCGGCCGCCCGAACAGCATCAAGCACGTCTTCCCAGAGGGTGAGATTGACGGGATGGGTGATCTCGATGTCCGCTACCGCAAAGAGGTCCAGGCGCTCGGGAAAAGTCTCGATCCCCTGGCGCATCCCGAGCGCCTCGAGCGAGATCATCGTCATGAGGCACTTTCGGCAGCGACCACAGTTGTAGCTGCCACCTGGGTTCTCCCAGCAAACGCGCAACGTCCGCCGCACGATGGGATGCGAAGCGATGCGGCGGAGCCGCTCGAGGCGGCTGTACCGGCCACCATCCTCGACGATCTCCAGGTGCTCGGTGCTCCACAGCTGGGTGGCCAGGCGACTCACTCCGAGCGCCTGTTGGACTTCGTAGTCAGAGTCGGTGGCCAGCAGAAACCGTTCGAACAACGGAGCCATGAAAAGCGTCGCGGCGACGAGCCCGGCTCCGAAATAGGCATCCCAACGTAGTAGCGGATCACTCAGCTCACGAAGGTTGGTCTCGACCACGTGCAATGGCAGCTCGAGCTCGGCAGCCGCGGCGCGCAAGCGATCCTCGACCTGATCCACAAGTGACACGTGACGGTCGTCGTCCGGCATGAGATCGAAGCCGCGCACGAAGATGAGGTCGGTGATCTCGGGATGTTCGAGTACCGTCGACCAGGAGTCGACACCTCCGCTGAAGAAGGTCCCGATCCGCCCCGGGCGGCCAGTTGGCGGTGGAGCGGTCGGGGCCCTGACCTCGACCTCCTCCAGCTGCGGATAACCGAAACCCCACTCAAGTGACCATGCTCGCTGGATCGCCTGGAACTCACGCTGACCGCGTAGCATCCGCGGGCTGACCGGCGCGGGCATAGTCAAGGTGCCGCCGAAGCGCATCGCCGGCATCGTGCAGACCGGCAACGCTGCTTCGGCCGCCGGTTCAAGATCGCTTTCGGTGCGGAGCCATACCCTTTGCTGCCGATCGCCGATCCGCGCCTCGAACGACAGCTCGCCGGGCCCTCTGGTCAGATCGACGACCTGATGGTTGACCGGTGACCGGGAGATACGCGCTCAGAACCCCAGCGCGAACTTGGCGTCCTCGGTCATCATCTCCGGGGACCAGGGGGGGTCGAAGATCATCTTTGGGTGGACGGCGCTGACTCCGGGGAGGTCGCCGACGAACTCCTTCATCTGCTCGGAGACCTGGGGGCCGATCGGGCAGGCGGGGGTCGTCAGGGTGAAGGTCACGTAGACCTCGTCGGCCTCGATGTCGACGTCGTAGACGAGGCCGAGCGAGACGAAGTCGAGCCCCAGCTCGGGGTCGATCACCTCCTCCAGCGCCTCCAGCACGTCGTCTTCGGTCAGGGTCTCGGTCCTGTTCTCGGTCATGCTCAACAGCCTAGCGACGTGCCGGCGCGATCCCCGGGGCGGTCAAATAGTCTGCCCGGCATGGGCGCCAAGTCCGGCCAGATTCAGCGGCGATCGATCGGGATCGTCTTCTCCGACGGGGGCCTGCTGGCCCTGACCGCGGTGACGCCCGAGGCCGCCGGCGGACACGGGGACGAGCGTGTGACGGCGGTGCTCTGCGGGCCTGACGGGGCCCCCATGGAGCTCTCCGAGGCATTGCTCTCGACCGAATACGACGAGAACGGCGTGCAGCAACGCGCCACCCTGGAGCTTTGGGCGGATGATGAGGATGGGCAGCCGCTGCGCGGCGGCGGCACACTGATCAGCTCGGCTTCGGTGCGACAGCCCGGCCAGGCTTCCGAGATCGCCTTCTTCCGCTGGTCGCTCGAGGGCCGCGAGGGTCTCGGCCACTACGAGCTGGTCCGCGATGCCTGAGCAGAGCAGGCGCATCGAGGCGGTGATCTCCGACTTCGGCGGCGTCCTGACCACGCCGCTGCTGCAGTCGTTCATGGCCTTCCAGGACCAGACCGGGATCACCACCGAGATCCTCGGCAAGGGCATGCAGGCCGCCACCGAGGCAAACGGCGACAACCCGCTGTTCGAGATGGAGCGCGGCGAGATCACCGAGGTGGCCTTCCTGGACATGCTCACCGACTCGCTCGAGCCGCTGCTAGGCCGCAGGCCGGAGATGCACCGCTTCAAAGAGATCTACTTCGAGGCGCTCGATCCCAACCCGCCGATGATCGAGCTGATGCGCGAGCTGAAGGCGGCCGGCTACCGGATGGCGATGCTGACCAACAACGTGCGGGAGTGGGAGCCGCTCTGGCGCTCGATGCTCCCCGTGGACGAGATATTCGAGACCGTCGTCGACTCCGGCTTCGTCGGCTGCCGCAAGCCGGAATCGAAGATCTACGCGATCACCCTCGAGCGGCTCGGCCTCGGCGCCGAGTCCTGCCTCTTCGTCGACGACGTGCTCGTCAACTGCGAAGGGGCGGAACGGGCCGGCATGACCGCCGTCCATTTCCAGGGCAACGAGCAGGCACTCGCCGACGTGCGCGCGGCGCTCGGTTAGTTGTCCGAGCCGGCGCGGTCCCAGACGTAGAGGTCGACCGCCTCGACGGCCAGCTCCATCTGACGCGGCTGTGAGAGCAGGTCGAGGACCAGCTCGAGGGCGTCGTCTTCGGTGACGCCGGCGTCGACCGCCTCCTCGCCGCGGAAGCCGGCCGCCAGCTTCAGCGCCTCGCGGCGGTTCTCGCCGAGCGAGCCGAAGGCTCCCATGAGGAAATCGCGGTTCGGCACCGGTTGGCCGACCTCGAGGGAGCCGTGCCAGGCGGCGAGCATCGAAAGGTCATGCTCGTCGAGCTCCGAGAGCGCTTTCGCGTAGTGGACCTCGAGCTCGTCGTCGGGGATCTCGTCGACCCAGGCGCGGACGGCCTCGCCGAGGAGCTGGCGGCGGGCTTCGCGTCCGATCGAGTCGGAGATGGCCCGGATGGCGTCAGCTGGGTCTACGAAGCAGAGGGACATTTGCAGGGCCCAATCTAGAGGTGGGCCAAGACGGCAAAGCGGGGCCGGAAATGCGCCAAATGCGGCTTCACACAGCGGCTTGGCCGTTTCCCAGCGCACGCCGGGACCGCGCCTATGCTGGGTCGCTTGCCGATATGCCGCTGCGACTGATCCACGGACCTCCCAACTCCGGCCGCGCCGGCCTGATCCGGCGCGGCGTGATCGCCGTGCTCGAGCGCGACCCGATCCTCGTCGTCCCCACCGTCGACGACGTCTACGACTTCGAGCGCGAGCTGTGTGAGCCAGGCGCCCTGCTCGGCGCCGGAGTGATGACGTTCACGGCGCTGTTCCGGGCGGTGGCGACCGCCGCGGCCGCGCCGCCGCGGCCCGAGCTGACGCCGGCCCAGAGACTCGGGGCGGTGGCGGCCGTCGTCGGCGAGCGCCGCGAGCGGCTTGGGCCGCTGCGGCGGTCCGCCCGGCGCCCCCGCTTCGCCGTCGCCTTCGAGCGGCTGCTCGACGAGCTGCAGGGTGCGGGGCTCGAGCCCGCCGAGGTCGAGGCGAGCGCCGCGACCCTGGAGAGCTCGGCCTACCTGACCGACATCGCCATGCTCTTCCGCGCCTACGCCGAGCTGCGCGACCGGCTCGGCCGGGTCGACTCGCACGGGATCGCCAGGGAGGCGATCGCGCTGCTGGCCGAGCGGCCGGCCTGCTGGCGGGAGCGGCCCGTCTTCCTCTACGGGCTCGACGACCTGACCCGCAACCAGCTGGACCTGATCGCCGCCCTCGTAGCCGCCGCGGAGGTGACCGTCGCGATGCCATACGAGGAGGGCAACACGGCGCTCGCAGCGCGGTCGACCCTGCTCGACAGCCTGCGCGCCCTGGGCGTCGAGTCGGAGCTGAGCACGGAACCCGAGCCCGCCTACACCGACTCCCCCCTCCTCTTCCACCTCGAGCGCAACTTCGGCTCCCCCGACCCAGAGCCGCACCCGGCGGACGCCAGCGTCGTGCTGATGCGCTCGGCCGGCGTGCGGGGCGAAGCGGAAGCGATTGCCGCCGAGGTCGCGAGGCTGATCGCCGCCGGCGGCGATCCGGAGGAGATCGCGATCGTGGTGCGCGACCCGGCGCGGCGGGGGCCTCAGCTCGCCTCCGTCCTCGAGTCCTACGGGGTCGCGACGGCGCTCGAGGCAAAGGTGGGAGTCGGGGCGACCTCGGTCGGAAGCGGCCTGATCGCCCTGCTGGAGGCGGTCGTAGGCAGCGGCCGTGCCGAGGAGCTGCTGCGCTATCTGCGCGCGGCCTGCGAGCACTCCCCCGCCCAGCTCGACTGGTTCGAGCGAGCCGTCCGGCGGCGGCGGCTGCGGAGCGCCGGCGACGCGGCAACGCTCTGGGAGGAGCGCTTCGGCGATCTCCCGGAGGACTTCCGGCGGCTGTGGGAGGTCGCGGCGCTGCCCGACGAGGTGGCGCGCGAAGCCGGGCGGATAGCGGTAGCCATGGCCGTCCGCTCCCAGTGGCGGCTGCCCGCAGACGCACCTCCGCTCGGCCGCTGGGCGGAGCTGGAGCAGCTCGCCGCCGCGGCGATCTCCAACGCCCTCTGCGAGCGTGCCGAGCTGGAGCGTCTGGCCCCGGAGCCAGCGCAGCTGCCCGCCGCGATCGCGGAGATCGAGGTCCGTGCCTGGAGCGGTCCGGCGGACGGGCGGGTGCGGATCGCCGACCCATACCGGCTGCGGGCCGCGCGCTTCGATCACGTCTTCGCCGCCTCGCTTCAGGACGGCGAGTTCCCCCGCCGCGACGGCGGCGGCGACCCCTTCCTCTCGGAGCGGCAGCGCGAATCCCTGGGCCTGCCCCCCCGCCGCGACACCGAGGCGGAGGAGCGCTACCTCTTCCACGCCTGCCTGGCGCTGCCCCGCCGCCGGCTCTTCCTCTGCTGGCGCGACTGCGACGAGAACGGCGCCGCGGAGGCCCCCTCGCCGCTGCTCGAAGAGGTCGAGCGCCTGCTCGCGCCGGCCGCCGGCGCAGGTGCAGACGGCGGTTCGGCGCCGGTCCTCACCCGTGACCTGGCCCAGGTCGTGCACAGGGTCGCCGCGGCGCCCTCGGAGACGGAGCTGGCGCGGGCGATCGCCGCCCGCGGCCGGTCGGCCGACACCGCATCGCTGCTGCGCACGGCGGGCGTCGCCGGCGCCGCCGCGGAGCGGGTCTCCGACCGGCTCGAGGTGGCAAGGGAGGTCGAGGCGGCTACGCGGGCACCCGGGCCGCTCGCCAACCCGGCAGTGACCGAGGCGCTGGGCTCCGTCGCCGCATACGGCGGCACCACGCTCGAGGGATTCGACGTCTGCTCCTATCGCTGGTTCGTCTCCCACGAGCTCGACCCGCAGCCGCTCGACCCGGTCCCCGACCAGCTCGTGCAGGGCGGGCTGATGCACGAGGTGCTCGACCGCCTCTACCGCGAGCAGCCCGGTGACACAGCGCTCCCCCGGCCGGAGACCCTTGCCGCCTGGACCGCTCGGGGCGAGGAGCTGGCCGGCGAGGTGGCGAGCCAACGGGGGATGGGGTCCCACCCGGCCGAGCGGGCGATCCTGCGTCGAGTCGAGGGGCTGCTGGCACGGTTCCTCGGCGAGGAGGCGGCGCGGCCCACCGGAAGCTTCGAGCCGTGGCGGACCGAGGCTCGCTTCGGCGAGGAGGAGGGCTGTGAGCGCCCCGCCCTCGAGCTCGACGGCTGGGCGCTGCACGGCGCGATCGACCGGATCGACCGCTCACCCACCGGCGAGGCGGTCGTCCTCGACTACAAGCTCTCGGGCCGGGTGACCGCTCGCGAGAAGCTCGAGGAGGAGGCGAAGCTGCAGCTGCCGCTGTACATGATCGCCGTCGCGACCCACTGGGAAAGCGAGCCGGTCGGCGGCCTGTACCACCCGCTGCGGGGGACCTCGGAGCGCCGCCCGCGCGGCATCGTCCTCGAGCAGGCGGCGGAATCGCTCGACGCCTACCGCCTCTCGCGCACCGACCTGGTCGATCGCGACGGCCTCGACGAGCTGCTGGAGGAGGCGCGTGGCCGCGCCGGTGAGATCGTCAGGCGGATGCGGGCCGGCGAGATCCGCCGCGACCCCGGGCCGCGACCCGGCCTGCGCGGCCACGACGTCTGCCCCACCTACTGCCAGTTCGCGCCGATCTGCCGGCGCGACCGCGCGCCGGTCGAGGCACGGAGCCCGGACGAGGAGGAGCGGTGAGCCCGGCGCGGGCACCGACGCCGGAGCAGGAGAAGGCGATCGACGCCTCGAGTCGCGACGTCCTGGTCGAGGCGGGCGCCGGAAGCGGCAAGACGGGCGTCATGGTCGAGCGCTACTGCCGCTTGGTCTGCGATCGCGAGATCGCGGCCGACGCCGTACTGGCCTTCACCTTCACCGACAAGGCCGCAACCGAGCTGCGCCAGCGGGTCCGGGCGGAGCTGGAGTCACGTGCGAGCCAGGGCTCCGGACGGGCCCGCGAGCTCCTCGCCGCCTTCGGCGGGGCCTGGATCACGACGATCCACGGCTTCTGCAACCGCCTGCTCGCCGCCCATCCGGTGGCCGTGGGCATCGATCCCCGCTTCCGCGTCCTCGACGCTGCCGAGGCTGAACGTGCCGGCCGACAAGCGTTCGACGAAGCCCTGGACGACTTCCTCGCCGGCGGCGAGGCGGCGCGGGAGGCGACGGTCGCCGCCTTCGATCTCGCCGGGCTGCGGGCCATGGTCTGGGGAGCGCACGCCGAGCTGCGCAGCCGCGGCGTCGCCAGCCCGCGGCTGCCCAAGCCGCCGCCGCCCGACGCCGGCGCCCGGCGGAAGGCGGCCGAGGTCGCCGCGCAGACCCTCGCCGAGCTGAAGCCAGGCACGCCGAACCACGAGCTGGTCGAGCGAGCGCTCGAGGTTCTCGGCGAGGAGGGGCGAGCCGTCGGGCTCGACGATCTGATCGCGCTGCGCGCCGGCAGCAGGGCGGACGCGATGTCCTCCTACCGGGAGGCGGTCGACGCCGCCGTCTGCGCCGCGGCGGAGAGCGGCGAGGGCGGCGTCGCCTATGGCCACCTCGCCGAGCTCCTGCGGCTCTTCTCGGCCCGCTTCGCCGGCTTGAAGGAGCGACGGGGAGCGCTCGACTTCGAGGATCTCCAGATCCTCGCCCTGCGCCTGCTGGAGCGGACCGAGAGCGGCGCCGCCTTCCGCGGCCGCTTCAGCCACCTGATGGTCGACGAGTTCCAGGACACCAACCGCCTGCAGCTGCGGCTGATCGAGGCGCTCCGTGGCCCCGGCTCGAAGCTGATGGTCGTCGGCGACGAGCTGCAGTCCATCTACGGCTTCCGCCATGCCGACCTCGAGGTCCTGCGCGAGCGGCGCCGGGCGATCGAGGCGGACGGCGGCGCGGAGGCGCTCGAGCTGAGCGGCAACTTCCGCTCGCGACCGGAGGTGATCGGCGCGGTCAACGCGATCGGCGCGGTGCTGCTCGGCGAGGCCTTCCGGCCGCTTCGCGTCGGCGCCCCCGCGAGCGTGGCCGAGCCGCGGGGAGGCGGGACCGCGGTCGAGCTGCTGCTCACCGCACGCGACGGCTGGGACGCCGAGGGGATCGAGCTGGAGCCGGCGACTGACGCCCGCACGCCGCTCAACCAGCTGGCCGAGGCCCGCTGCGTCGCCGCCCGGCTCGCGGAGCTGAGGGACGCGGGCGTCGAGCGGGGCGAGATGGTCGTCCTGCTGCGCGCCTTCACCCATCTCGACGCCTACGAGGACTCGCTGGAGCGAGCCGGCCTGCGCCCCTACGTCGTCGGCGGCCGGGGCTACTGGTCCCAGCAGCAGGTCGGCGACGTCTGCGCGCTGCTGGCGACGATCGCGAACCCGCTGGACGACCAGGCGCTCTTCGGCGCTCTCGCTTCGCCGGCCTGCGGGGTCGGGCCGGACACGCTCTGGCTGCTGCGGGCCGCCGCGGGCCGGGGCAGGCACGTCTGGCCGGCGGTCGAACGCGCCGCCGGCCGCGGCGAGACGGAGCTGGCCGACGAGGAGAGGATCGGGCAGATCCCCAGCGGCGAGCTGCGGCGGCTGGCTCGCTTCGCGGCCGCCCTCGACGCCCTGCGCCGCAGAGCCCGCCTGCTGCCGCTCGCCGATCTGATCGAGGCGGCGATCGCCGAGACCGGCTACGACCTGGCGATCCTGATGCGACCCGCCGGCGAAGCGCGCTTCGCCAACATCCGCAAGCTGATGCGCCTCGCGGCGGAGTTCGAGGCCGGCGAGGGGCGCGACCTGCGCGGCCTGCTCGACTTCCTCGCGGTGCGGGCCGAGGCCGACGGCGACGCCCAGGCGGCGACCGCGGTGGAGGGCCACGACGGGGTCCGGATCATGACGATCCACAGCGCCAAGGGCCTCGAGTTCGGCGTCGTAGCCGTGCCGCAGCTCTCGCGCAGCCTGCTCGCCGGCTCGTGGACTCCCTCGCTGACCCTGGGCCGCGAGCCGGACGAGCCGCGGCTGGGCATGCAGCTGCGCCGGCTCGGGGCCGCCTCGCTCAACCTCTACGCCCAGCGCGAGCTGCGCGAGGAGCGGCAGCGCCGCGACGCCGAGGAGGAGCTGCGGCTCTTCCACGTCGCCGCGACGCGGGCAAGGGATCGCCTCCTGCTCAGCGGCGTCGTCAGTCCCGAGCCGGGGCGCGAGAACGGAGCGAAGCCGGTGATCGAGCGGATCGTCGAGGGACTGGGGATCGACCGCGAGCGGGACTCGACCGCGACGATCCCGGCACCGGAGCCGCGCGAGGGGCTCGACGCGGCCTTCGAGCCCTCCCGCTTGGCGGTCCGCGCGAATCAGCCGTCGCCGCGGCGGGCGGCGGAGCTCCGCCTGCGGGCGAGCAGCCAAAGGGACCTGCCGGAGACCGGCGTGGGGCCGGCGCCGCTGCTGGAGCCGCGGGCCGTGGGGCGCCCAAGGGCGCCGCTCTCATACACCGCGATCTCAGCGCACGAAGACGCTCCGGCCGTGGTCCCCGCCGGCGAGGGCGATGGCGACGGCGTCGACCGCGAGGCGGCGACCGGACGGGGCATCGCCGTGCACGGGCTGCTCGAGTGGAGCCACGACAACGAGTGGCGCCAGCCTCCCGCGGAGGCGATCGCGCGCTTCGCGGTGACGGCGGGCCTCGATCCCGGCCAGGAGGAGACGAGGACGGCGTTGCTCGAGCCGCTGCGAGCGTGGCTTGGATCGAGCCTCTTCGCCGAACGGGTGCGGCCAGCCGGTCGCAGCCGCAGCGAGGTGCCGCTCCTCTTTCGCCTCGCCGGCACCGTGCTGCGCGGCTCGATCGACCTGCTCGTCGAGGCGCCCGAGGGCCCACCGCTGATCGTCGACTACAAGACCGACCGGCTCGCCGGCGCCGATCCGGCCGAGCGGGCCGAGCGCTACCGGGTCCAGCGAGACGTCTACGCGCTGGCGGTCAGCGAGGCGCTCGGGGCCGATGAGGTCGAGACCGCCTACGTCTTCCTCGAGCAGCCGGACCGGCCGCTGCTCCAACGCCTCGACCGGGTGGAGATCGAAGCGGCCCGGGGCCGTCTCGAGTCCTCGATCGAGCAGATCCGCTCAGCCGCTGAGGTCGTCTGAGCGAGCCGGCTGCTCGAGTCTTGCCGCCAGCTCGTCCAAGCGCAGCTCTTCGAGCCCTTCGCTGACCGCATCGAGCTCGGCCGCGCAGTAGGTGACCAGCTCGCGTCCCTCCCGGCAGAGCTCGAGCGTTTCCCGCAGGCCGGCCTGGCCGGAGTCGAGGCGGTCGATGATCTGCTCCAGCCGCTCGACCGCGGCCTCGTATGAGTCAGGCGTCTCGCTCATCGCTCTCTTCACGCTCGTCTATCTCGGCGCCGACGCCGCCGTCGGCGAAGCGAAGTCTGACGCGCCCGGCGGCGATCGCGGCGACCGCGCTCGTCACCGGCTCGCCGCGGGAATCCTCGGCAAGCGCGTAGCCGCGCTCGAGGGTCCGCTGCGGCTCGTGGGCGCGGAACGCGACCTCGGCCCGCCGCAGCGCCTCGCGCCGGCCGCTGGCTTCCGCCCCCGCCGCGCGCCGGGCGGCGCGCGAGAGGACGACCGCGGCGAGGCGTCGCTGGAAGCCGCGGCGCTCGGCGAGGCTGCGCTCCGACGATGCCCGGATCTCGCGCGTCTTCTGGTTGAGCGCCAGGCGCTCCCGCCGCAGCGCTCGCGCCGGCCCGCGGGCAAGGGCGCCCAGGTGGCGGTTGCGGGCTCCCACCGCTCCCTCGCCGACTCGCCGCAGCGCGGCGGCGCAGCGGGTCAGGGCAGCGCGGGCGACGCCACAGTCGAGCGGCACAACCGCCTCGGCGGCATGGGTGGGAGTCGAGCAGGCGACCGCGGCGACGTCGTCGATCAGGGTCGCGTCCCGCTCGTGGCCGACGGCGCTGATCACCGGCACCCGCAGCATCGCCACCGTGCGACAGAGCGTCTCGTCGCAGAATGCCCAGAGGTCGGCGAGGCTGCCGCCGCCGCGGCAGACGACGATCGACTCGACGGCGGGCATCGCCGCCAGCTCCTGGATCGCCGCGGCGATCGCCGGCGCCGCGCGCCGGTCCTGGACCGGCGCGAACGCCCAGATCACCGTCCCGGCCCAGCCCCGCCGCCGCAGGCCCGCGAGCAGGTCGCGCCGGGCAGCGCCGCTCTCCGCCGTGACCACGCCGATCGTTTTCGGCAGCAGCGGACGCGCCAGCTGCTTCTGCAGCTCGAACAGCCCCTCGCCGCGAAGCTGCTTGCGCAGCGCCTCGAGCCGAGCGAGCAGATCGCCCTCACCGGCCAGCCGGACCTGGGTGGCGCGGAAGGCGAAGCTGGGCGACGCCTGGCCGCCGCCGGGGTAGTAGTCGGGACCGCCGCCGATGACGATTTCGGCCCCGTCGCACAGCGCCCCCTCCGGCAGGCCGGCCTTCTCGAGGTCGTCGAGCCAGATCGCGCAGGGGACGGCTCCCTCCGCGTCACGCAGCTCGAAGTAGGCCTGCACCTTGCTGCGCGAGATCCCCGTCACCTCGCCGACCAGCCGCACCCGCGCCCGGCGGCGCAGCTCCTCCTGCAGCTTGCGGGCATAGCGCCCGACTGGGAACGGACCGGGTAGCTGCTCCACCCCGCTGAGGCTATCCGGCGCGCCAGCGGCGAGCCCAGGACTTGAGCTCGGCGATCGCCGGACCCAACGCCGCTCCCGCCTCGGTCAGGGAGTAGGTGACGCGGACGGGAGAGCCTGCCTCGACGTCTCGCTTGACCAGCCCTTCCAGCTCCAGCTCCCGCAGCCGCTTGGAGAGCAGGCGATCGGAGAGGCCGGGCACCGCCTTGGCCAGCTCGCCGAACCGCAGCGGACCGTCGGTCAGGGCGAAGACGATCGCCCCGGTCCATTTCTTGCCGATCAGCTCGATCGCGGAATGGAAATGGGGGCAGACGCCAGGCGCCTGGTCTTGCACGGGTACGGCCTCCACGTCGCTGCAGCTTACCGAACGTAAGCAGTGGGCTAGAAAGGGGCGCCTGCTTGTATTCGTCCGTGACCGTTCTCGACTGGGCGATCGTCGCCGCCACCGTCGCCTTCGCCATGTGGGGCTACCGGCAGGGCCTGATCGTCGGCGTGCTGACGCTGCTCGGCTTCGCCGCGGGGGCGTTCGCGGGGAGCCCGCTGGGACCGCTGCTGCTGAACGGCGGCTCGAGCTCGGCCTACGCACCCCTGTTCGCGGCCGTCGGCGCCCTGCTGGTCGGCGCCCTCGTCGCGGTGACGCTGGAGAGCCTGGCGCTGGGGATGCGCGAGCGGCTGGTCAGGGGACGGGCGCTGCGCCTCGCCGATGGCGCCGGTGGGGCGGCGCTGATCGCCGCGGTGGCGCTGGGCCTGACCTGGATCTTCGGTGCGGTGGCGCTGCATGCGCCCGGTGCCGCCCAGCTGCGGGGCGACGTGCAGCGCTCGCGGATCCTGCGCAAGCTGAACGACCTGCTGCCGCCCTCGGGGCCGGTCCTCAACGCGCTCAACCGGGTCGACCCGGCGCCGTCGATCACCGGCCCGACCACTCCCGTGGCGCCGCCCGATCCGGCAATCGCCTCCAGGCCGGGGGTGCGCCGGGCCACGAGCTCGGTCGTGCGCGTGCTCGGCACCGCCTGCGGGCTGGGCGTCGAGGGGTCCGGCTGGGTGGCGGCGCCGGGGCTGGTGGTCACCAACGCCCACGTCGTCGCCGGCGAGGACGACACCACCGTGACCACCGTCGACGGCGCCCAGCTCGAAGCCACGACGGTGGGCTACGAGCCGGACGACGACCTGGCGGTGCTGCGAATCGAGGACGAGCTTCCGCCCCTCTCGATGTCCGCCAAGCCGCGCCGGGGCACGGCCGGCGCCGTCCTCGGCTATCCCGAAAACGGGCCCTACGCCGTCTCCGCCGCCCGCCTGGGCAACACCAGCACCGTGGTCAGCGAGGACTCCTACGGCAACGGCCCGATCGAACGCCCGATCGCCTTCCTGCGGGGTAGCGTCCGCAGCGGCAACTCAGGCGGCCCCCTGGTCGACTCCAGGGGGCAGGTGATGGCAACCGTCTTCGCCGCCACCACCTCCGGCCCACCCGGCGGCTTCGCCGTCCCCAACGAGCTGATCAGCTCGGCGTTGGAGAAGACGTCGGCGCCCGTGGACACCGGGCCCTGCACCGGCTAGCGATACCCGACCTCCCCCAACACTAAATTCCTCCTCAGTGAACCACCCGCCCACCGAGGTAGAGCGGCGCCGCCGTCTCGTAACCCGCGCGCTGCCGCTCACGATCATCGCCATCGTGGCCTTCGCGCTTGGCGCCAACGCCGGTTCGCCGGACTCGCCGGACAGGCAGGCGGCCGAACGCTTCGCCGACGCCTGGGCCCGCAAGGACTTCGGCGCGATGTACCGGGAGCTGAACGAAGCCTCGCGCCGGACGGTCGACGAGGACGAATTCGCCGCCGCCTATCGCGGCGCGGCGGAAGTGGCGACGCTGCGCAGGCTCGAGGTCGGCTCGCCGAGCGGCCTCGAGGACGCCGACCGGGGCAGCGTCGTGCCGGTCCCCGTCGAAGCCGGCACGGTGGCGTTCGGCCCCGTCGAGGGGGAGATCCGCGTCCCCTACGCTGAAGGCGGCATCGCCTGGGACCCGAGCCTGGTCTTCCCGGGCCTGAGGTCCGGCGAGCAGCTCGAAAACCGGATCGACCTGGCGCCACGGGCGGCGATCCTCGCCCGCGACGGCACGCCCCTCGCCGAAGGGCCGGCCGACGCCCGCGAGCATCCGCTCGGCAGCGCCGCGATCGACGTCACCGGCGAAGTCGGCGAAGCGCAGGAAGAAGACCAGCCGGCGCTTGCCCGGCAGGGCTTTCCGGCCGGCACCCCGGTCGGGATCAGCGGGCTCGAGCAGGCCTTCAACGCGCGGCTCGCGGGCCGGCCGGGAGGCTCACTGCTGGCGGTGGACCAGGAAAGCGGCTCGGCCCGGATCCTCACCCAGGCGCAGCCCACGGACGGCGCGCCGGTGAAGACGACGATCGACCCCGACCTCCAGGTCGCGGCGGTATCGGGATTGGCCGGCCGCGCCGGGGGCGTCGCCGTGCTCGATGCCCGCAGCGGCGACGTCCGCGCCCTCGCCGGCCAGGCCTTCTCGGCTCCCCAGCCGCCCGGCTCGACCTTCAAGACGATCACCACCACCGCCGCGCTGGAGAAGGGAGTGGTCTCGCTCGACGACGAATTCGAAATCACCGATGGCGCAAACGTCGGCGGCCGCTTCATCAGCAACGCCAACGGGGAGTCCTGCGGCGGCACCTTCCGGGAAGCGTTCGCCGAGTCGTGCAACGCCGACTTCGCGCCGCTCGGACCGAAGATCGGCAACGACGACTTCGTCGAGACGGCCGAGCGCTTCGGCTTCAACTCGCCGCCGACCCTCTACGCGCCGAGGATCGTCGCCGAGGTCGACCCGCCGGAGTCGACGATCCCCACTGAGATCGGCGAAGAAGTCGACCTCGGGGTGACCGCGATCGGGCAGGGCGAAGTGCTTGCCACGCCCTTGCAGATGGCGAGCGTCGCGCAGACGATCGGCAACGACGGCGTGCGCCAGCCGACCTCGCTCGTCGCCAACGCCAAGCTGCGGCCGCACGCCGAGCCGGTGCGGGTGATGTCGAAGAAGATCGCCGACGACCTGACCGAATTGATGGTCGGCGTCGTCACCGGGGGTACTGGCTACGCCGCCGCCATCCCCGAGGCCCAGGTCGCCGGCAAGACCGGCACCGCCGAGCTGGGCCCGAAGCCCGGCACCGAGGGCGAAGAAGAACCGGAGCAGATCAAGGACGCCTGGTTCACCGCCTTCGCGCCCGCCGAGAAGGCCAAGCTCGCGGTCGGCATCCTGTTGATCGAAGCCGAAGCGGCGGGCGGGGAAGTCGCCGCGCCGATCGCGAGCGAAGTGCTCTCGGCCGGTCTCTGAGCGGCGCTAGAGGTCGAGGGTGACCGTCGCCGGCCCGTCCGGGCCGGGAATCGAGAGCGTCAGCGGCCTGTTCTCCGATGCCGTATCGGGAAGTTCGAAGAGGACCACCGATCCCTCGATCGGCCCCTGCTCGGGAGTGGAGTCGAGGACCGGCACCTGTTCGTGCGGTTCGACTTCGCCGCCGAACGGCAGGGCGTAGAGGCTTTCGCTCGGAATCGCCTGGTAGGTCTGGTGATCCGCGTCGGTGATGGTCAGCGAATCGGCGAGCTTCTGCGCGTCATCGCTGCTGTTCTGCACTTCCACGAAGACGCCGAAGTACGCGGATTCGGGGGCCGCTTCCGCCTGGCCGACCAGGTAGGGCGAGTCCTCGCTGTCCTTGGGGTTGAGGAAGCGGGAGAAGACGACGTTGTACTGGAGGTCGCCCAGCTTCACCGGCTCCCCCTCGGCGACGTCCTTGGAGTCGCTCGAATAGCCGCAGGCGGCAAGGGTCAGGGATGCAATCGCAAGGGCGAGAGCCGCGAGCAGCGACAGGGTGGTTCTGCGGTTGGCGACCATCGGCGGCCGGGAGTCTATAAAGGCGCTCGGCAGCCCGTCCTACGGGATGCCGGTCGCGTGGGCGTTGCCCCCGGCGACCGCCATCGAGGCGGGAATCGCCGCCTCCCCCTCGAGCTGCTCGCGGAGCCGCCGCAGCGCCTCCCGCCAGCCGCGCCCGGCGGAGACCGAGTTGCCGGCGGCGATCTCCAGGACCCGATCCAGCGGGTTCGGGGGCTCGGTCCAGTGGGAGACGCGAACCCTGGTCAGCGAGCCGCCAGCCTCGGTCAGCCGCCAGGCGATGGCGACGGGGATCCGGTTGGCGCGGCCACCCGACCCCCGCTCCACCAGCTGGTACGGAGCCTCGATCTCGGCGATCGCCGTGTCCATCCAGACCGACCGCAGCGGCGACTGCAGGCGGAACCGCGCCCCGGCGCCGACGCCGCGCGACTCGAGCCGGGTCAGGTGGAAGCCGGTGAGGAAGTGGTCGGTGAAGGACGGTCGCCGGGCGAGGTCGGACACCGCCTCGAAGACGCGCTCGCGGGGGGCGTCGATCTCGATCTCTGCGCTTACCGGCCCCATGCGAGGGGGGCGATTCTATTCGCGCCGCCGGCCGCGGGCGCTCAACGTTTGACCGCCATCGATCTTGGGTAGGAATTCTGCGGCAAAACCCCGATGCTCGGCCCTGTACACAGCGATAAGATCCGGCCGCGGAAGGCGCCGGGAAGGAGTAGACGATCAACCCCAGCCTGACCCCCATCTCAGCCTCGGACGGCTACGCCGCCGGAACGTTTCCTGGCCCCGGCACCTACTTTTGCGTCGAGTGTGGCGCGCAGCTGTCGATCCAAGAGGACGATCGGCTTCCAGACTGCCCGCGCTGCGAATCGTCGAGCTTCCGGCTCGACTCGATCTTCGAGTCGATGCAGGACCACGGCGCGACGACCGCCGAGTTCGACGCGCCAGCCGAAGTGGCGCCCTCGCAGTGGCTCGACGAGCTCCGTGAAGGCCTCTCCCCCGGCGGCCGCCATCTCGTCTGCCGCGAGGCCGACGGGAGGATCCTCGACTTCCAGATCCAGCCGGGCTGGACCAGGATCGGCCGCAGCGTCTCCGCCGACCTCCGTCTCGACGACCCGAGCGTCTCGCGCCGCCACGCGCTGATCGTCTCCGAACCGGGCGAGGCGCTGAGAGTGCTCGACGACCGCAGCCTCAACGGCGTCTACATCAACGGCGACGAGGTCGAGTGGGGCAAGCTCGCCGACGGCGACGAGCTGACAATAGGCCGCTTCCGCCTCTTCGCCGTCGAAGTCTGAGCAAATCCGCAAATTCCGGCCTACGGCGGCCCTAGAGTGGGCGCCATGAGCTTTCCGGACGACCCGCCGCTGTCCCAGGATCCCTCTCTTGCCGCCGAGCAGGCCCGCCAGCGCCTGCACGAAGAGATAGAGCGCGTCCGCAACGGCGTCGAGGAGATGCTCGCGGAGCAGGGCGGCGACCACGACCACCCCGAGCTTCGACGCGAGCTCGACGAAATCCGCAACGAGATGCGCAGCTACGTGAAGAAGCGGGTAGGCAAGCTCGAGAAGCGCATCGACAAACGCGTCGGCAAGCTCGAACGACGCATAGATCAGGTCGAGGCGGACCGCAAGTACGCCGAGTGGCGCATCCACACCAACACCGAGCAGATGCTCGACGGCCTCCTCCGCGAGGTCCGCACCATCGCCGACCTCCTAACTCGAACCCGCTGAGGACGGGGAGGGACGGAGTCCCTCCCATGCCTCACTCAGTCGAGATCGACGGATCCGCCTGGACCCGGTGCGGCACGATCATCAGGAAGTTCTCGGCGGCGCTCGCGGCCAGCGACGTCATCCGCTCCGCCTCGTCGTCCTGATCGGTCGCCCGCAGCTCATCCGCGTAATGGCCAAGCAGATCATCGATGTCGAGCAGGCCCTCGGCATCTAGCTCCTTCAGCTCGACTTTGGCGCCCTCCCCCAGGCGCGCCTCGATCGCCTCGCGGTCGATGCCGAAGAAGTTGTGGCGGACGTAGACGCGGCCGCCGGTCATCCCGGCGCAGGCCCAGGGACCAAGGTCGCCGAGCACGACGGCGCGACCCGAGGTCATGTACTCGAAGGCGAAGCCCTTGGCGTTGGCACGGTCGACCAGGCAGCCGCGGCTGTCGTCGATGTCCTCGGCGGGCTCGCCGCCGAGCACGACGTCGGCGCCGGACAGCCGGATGCAGAAACGCGAGTCGGCCGAGCCCTGGACGAAGAGGCGGCCGCGCTGGGCGCCGTAGGCGAAGGACTTGCCGACCGAGCCGTTTAGCCGCTTGCCCTTGGCGCCCTTGCCCTTCAGCACAGCGACCGTGCCGCCCAGCATCGTCTTGCCGACCCCGTCCTGGGCGCCGCCCTCGACCCGGATCGAGACGCCGTAGGCGTTGAAGGCGCCGAAGCCCTGACCGGCGACCGAGCCGCCGTTGAACTCGAGGTCGGCCAGGACGTCGTCGTTGGACTCCGGCCCGTCCTCGAAGATGCGCGAGCGCGCGATCGCCCCGGACAGCTCGGTGCCTAGCACCCGGTCGTTGGCGTCAGTGGCGCGCGGGAACTCGTTCCGCACGGTGCGGCCCGAGCAGATGTCCCCGGCCAGGGCGCCGATCTGCGCCGAGGCCTGCTTCGCCTCCATGCGGACGGGGCGGGCGACGACCAGGCCCGCCTCGGCCCGCTCCTCGGCGATCTCCTCCGCCACCGGCAGGTCGATCGGCTCGAGGTCGAGGAACTCCTCCAGCGGCGTGATCAGCGGCGCCAGGTCGATCTGATCGTGGTGGGAGACCTGCTCGAGCAGGTCGTAGCGACCGACCAGGTCCTGGGCGCGGTCGTAGCCGAGCGAGGCGACGACCTCCTTGACCTCCTCACCCATCTCCCGGAAGAAGCGGGCGCAGCTCTCCGCGGCGAGCTCGACCTCCTGCGGGGTGAACTTCTTCAGGCCGTGCTCCTGGGCCTGCTCGACCGTCTCGATCTGGGTGGCGATGCCGACGTGACAGGTGTCGAGCTGGCAGCCGCGGCAGATCGTGCAGCCGAGGCTGACCATCGCCAGCGTGCCGAAGCCGACCCGGTTGGCGCCGAGGCAGTGCAGCTTGACGATGTCGTGGCCGGTGCGGTAGCCGCCGTCGGCCCAGATCTCGACCCGGTTGCGCAGCCCGGCCTCCATCAGCGCCCGGTGCACGGCGCGGGTGCCGATGTCCGACGGCAGGCCGACGTGGCGCAGGGCGTGCTGGCGCGCCGCGCCGGTGCCGCCCTCGAAGCCGGAGAGGGTGATGATGTCGGCGCCCGCCTTGGCGATGCCGAGGCCGATCGTGCCGATGTTCGGCACCACCGGCACCTTGACCGAGACGCGCACGTCGGGGTTGACGGTCTTCAGCTCGTCGATCAGCTCGGCCAGGTCCTCGATCGAGTAGAGGTCGTGGTTGTTGGACGGAGAGATCAGGTCGGTGCCGGGCGCCGCGTTACGGGCGGCGGCGACCTTCTCGGAGACCTTCTTGCCGGGCAGGTGGCCGCCCTCGCCGGGCTTGGCCCCCTGGCCGATCTTGATCTCGGCGACGTATGAGGAGTTGAGCATCTCGGCGGAGACGCCGAAGCGGCCCGAGGCGACCTGTTGGCCCCTCCACTTGCGGTACTTGCCGTACATGTCGCGGATCTCGCCGCCCTCGCCGTTGACGCAGAGGATGTTGATGTCCTTGGCGGCCTCGGCGTAGGCGCGGAAGGCCGGCTCGGACTGCGAGCCGAAGCTCATCGAGGAGATCACCACCGGGTAGTCGTGGTGGCCGACCCCGGCGTCGACGCCCGAGGCGTCGGCGAGCGGCTCGCGATCCCCCTTGAGGCCCATGATGTGGCGCATCGAGATCGGGCTCTGCGCCTCCAGGTCGCGAACTTTCTCGGAGTACTCGGCATAGGAGCCGGAGCCGTTGGCGGTGGCGATCGCGGCCTTGTAGACCTTGGGGTAGAAACGGAAGGTCTTCGCCGGTTTCGCCTCCTCGTCGCCGGAGAGGATCCGCGCCCGCTCGTTGCTGCTCTCGTCGAGGCCGTCGAAGCCGATGCCGCCTCGCTCCGAGGCGGCGAAGGCCTCGGTCTGGAAGATCTCCGCCAGCTCCGGCTGCACGCCGATCGAGGAGAACTGGCGCGCGTAGCCGCGCACCTCGTGGATCCCGATCGTCGAGATGACTTTCTCGATTCCCTTGGCAAGGGCCGCGCAGAGGTTGCCGATGTCCTTGGCGTAGTCCTCGACGCAGATCACCTCGACCATCGTGTAGGGGCAGACGCCGTTGGCGCCGAGGCCGAGGGCCAGCATCACGTCGTGGACGTTGCGCAGCGCCGCCGAGCGCAGCACGATGCCGCAGCGCCGCCGCAGGTTCTCCTCGCCGGGCTCGACCCGATACTGCTTCAGCGCCTGGTCCACGGCCGAGGTGGCCAGATGCGGATCGAGGTAACGGCGCTCGGCGTCGTGGACGGTGCGGTCGGTGAGCACCAGCAGCTCGACGCCGTCACGCACCTTCTTCACCGCCTCCTGCTTGATCCGCTCAATCGCGCCGCGGGTCGTCTCGGACTCCAGCAGTGAGATGTCGACGGCGCCGGCCCGGCCCCGGAACTGCTCCCAAAGGTCCTCGAGCAGGTAGGTGTGATGCTCGAGGGCGATCTGCCGGTATGTCCTGTCCGAGAGCGGCGCCAGGCCGTGATGGCCGCCGAGGATGACCGGGAAGGAGGTCTCGACCGTGTCGGTGTCCTCGCCGGCGGCCTCGATCGAGGGCCGGCGGCCGAAAACCGAGCGGGTCGAGAAGTGCTCCATCTCGCGCTCGCGGTCGATCGCCGGGTTGGTGACGACGGCGACCGTCTCCTTGAAGTAGTCGGCGAGGTTCTGGCGCTCCGGCGAGATCGCCGCCAGCGGGCCGTCGTAGCCGAGCGAGCCGACCGGCTCGGCCCCGTTGGAGGCCATCTGCTGGACCAGTTTGACGTCGTCGCGCTGCCAGCCAAAGCCGGCGAGGATGCGGTCGGCGACCTTGACCGGCTCTTCGGGGCCGGCGTCCGAGTAGCCGGGCACGTCGGTGCCCTCGAGCGGGCCACCGGTGTTCAGGGCGCGGTCGTAGGGGGCAACCCGCTCCACCCCGTTGCGGGCCAGCCAGCGATCGCGGACGAGGCGCAGCATCTCGTCGTGGGCGCGCAGCGTCGAGCGCTTCGCGGTCCGGTCGATCGCGACCATCGCCTTCTCTCCAGGCGCCAGCGGCTTCGGCTCGGCGACCATCTCGGCCACCGCGACGACGCCCGGCTCAGAGCTGAAGACGAAGTCCTCGCCGGTCTCCACCTGCCAGAGCGGGCGCAGGCCGAGCGCGTCGGCGGAGAAGACGCACTCGTCGCCATGCCGCGCGATCAGCGCCACCGGCCCCTGCGCGAACGGGCCCATGGCCTGACGAAGGTACATGTAGAAGCTGTGCAGGTCGTCGGGCAGCGAGCGGATCTCGTTGACGATCGGCGGCAGCACCATCTCCATCGCCTCGGCAAGGCTGAGGCCATCGCGGTTGACCAGGGTGGCGATCGTCTGGTTGAGGTCCTGCGAGTCCGAGGAGCCCGGCTGGATCGGCACGCCGAGCATGCGCGCCTCCTGGCGCAGCTGTTCGATCGTGTTGATCTCGCCGTTGTGGCCGAGCACCGAGAAGGGCTGCACCCGCTTGAACGAAGGCCAGGTGTTGGTCGAGTAGCGGTTGTGGCCGAAGCAGCCGATCGTCTCGAAGCGCTCGTCGCGCAGGTCTGGGTAGTACTCGCCGAGGATGCTTGGCGCCCCCATCACCTTGTAGACGGAGATCGTCGCCGAGAAGGAGGGGATGTGGACGCCGAGCTCTTCCTCGAGCTCGATCAGCAGGTCGAAGAGGACGTGGTCGCGACGTGAGGCGTCGGCGACGAGACCGCCGACCTGCCAGAAGTGCGGCTCCTCCTCGCGCGCGGTCGGGCCGAGCGCGGGTGAGTGGACCATCCCGATCCGCTCGGCGAGGATGCGGAAACCCCCCCGGCCGAGCAGCTCGCGGGCGTCGTGCTGGATCCGCCCCAGATCCTGCGAGCGCTCGATGAAGACGTGGGCGACGGCGAAGGCGTCGTCGAGGGTCAGCGAGGGGTCGTGGCCACCGGCGCGGACCTCCTCGGCCCAGATCTTACGCGGGATGTCGAGCAGCAGGCCGCAGCCGTCCCCCTCGCCGTCGACGTTGCCGGCGCGGTGGAGCATCTTCTGCAGCGCCGGAATCGCCCGTTCGATCGGTTCGTGGCTCGGCGTCGCGTCCTTGCGCACCGAGGCGTAGATCGCACAGGCGTCCTTGTCCTCGACGCTGGGGGGCGAGACGAGGGGCCGGTAGGCACGCTCTGGCGAGTAGCGGACGGGGCCGCCCTCGCCGTGAAGCTCACGGGACTGGGTATCGGACACGCTGACCTCCCGGTTTCCGCGCCTTCTTCGAGCGGGCGCGCGACGGGTTGACGAGTTGCTGGATTATAGGGACGCCGGGGCCGCCGATCCAGCGAGTCCGCATTTACCGGGGATATGCGCGGCAAATGCGGATTCGACCGCTAGCCCCAGCTCATCGGCTCGTAGCCGCCGCCGGGTTGGACGCCGATCAGCATGGCGGTCACGGGGGCATCGGAGCGGTTGAGAATCGTGCGCTTGGCCGGCGGCTCGATCGAGACGAAGGTTCCCGCCGGCGCCGGATGGTCCTCGCCCTCGAGCCGCATCGTCGCATCGCCCTCGAGCACGACGTAGAGCTCCACCTGGCCGCTCTGCCGCTCGTCGTGCTCAGGTATCCCGCCGCCCGGCGCGATCTCGACCAGGTTGAAGCCGAAGGCGGAGGTGCCGAGCGCTTTGCGCGCCAGCCTCCAAGTGCAGTTCCCCGAGCCCGCCATCGACTCGAACTCGTCGCGATGCCTGATCGTGTAATCGCCGGCCATCTCGCTCCTCTCAGCGGCTCCAGCTCGGTTCGAAGGCGTTCTTGGCCAGCACGTTCGGCTTGCCGCCGCGGTAGGGAACCGTGGCGACGTCGTTGCCGGCGCCCGGTTCGAAGCCGCCGGTCTGTCCGAGGACGAGCTTCCCGTCGGGAGACAGGTCCCAGCCGAGGAATCCCTGCTCGGTCGCTTTGATCAGCGGGCGCTGGGCGCCGGTTCGCGGGTTCACGGTGACGGCATAGGTCGTGTCCTGGCCCTCGAACTCCGCCAGCAGCCGCTTGCCGTTGCCGGACCAGGCGGTCGGGTAGAGGCCCTGCAGAAGCGGTTCGACCTTGGTGTGGGTCAGCCGGCGCACCTGCTTTCCAGCTTCGTCCATCAGATAGAGCTCGTTCTTGGGCCCGAAGCGGCGGTGCTTGGCGCCGACCAGCTTGACGAAGGCGATCTTGCCATTCGGGCCCCAGAGCGGGCCGGTCGAGCGGTGGTCGTCGGTGAGGCGAACCGGCGGGACGTAGCGAACCGCCTCGCCGATCGGGACGTCGAACCGGTAGATGTCGCTGCGCGGCGGGAACCTTTCGCTCACCGACCTCCCGTAGACGAGCCGCCCTCCATCGGGGGCGAAGCTGACCCGGCTGAAGTAGCCCTGGGCGACCGCGTTCTGGGCGCCGCTCGCCACATCGATCAGGACCAGCGTCCGGCGGCCCAGTTCGGGGCCGCGGAGCACGGCGATCGTGCTCGAGTCGGGCGACCAGTCGAATACGTACGGTTCGCGCCAGTTCGCGAGCAGCTGTCGCGGCGGCGCGGTGCGGTCGACCGGCGCGACCGCGAGCTCGGAGCCGGAGCCGCCCCTGCTCGCCGGGCTATAGACGATCGTCCGGCCGTCGGGCGAGACATGGGGATTCGTCCCGGCGGCGAATTCGCGCGCGCCCTTGCCGTTGTCCCTGGCCACCCAGACGACCGGGTGCAGCGGCTGGCGCACGAAGGTCAGCGTCGCCCGTGCAAGCGTCGGGCTGGCCAGGAGCACGACCAGCAGCCCGGCGACGGTGACCCATCTAAGCCTCGGCACAGCCTGATCGTACTGCCGCGAACAGCGTCCCGCGCAAAGCTTTCGTTCAGAGCTCGGGGACGTCCGCGCCCTGCGGGGTGAAGGGGATGCGTCGGATCTCGGCCCATTCCCCGCAGCGGCTGGTCAGCTCCTCGTTGACCTTGCCGGCGTCCTGCCAGGTGGTCCAGACGAGCACCGTCGGGCCCGCCCCGGAGATGGTCGCGCCGAGAGCCCCCATCTCTCGGGCCTTTTCGACCAGCTCCAGCGAGCGCGGGTAGAGGCCGCGGCGGCGGCCCTGGTGGATGTTGTCCTTGAGGCTGGCGGCGATCAAGCTGAGGTCGCCCCGGTAGAGGCCGAGGGTCAGCCGCGAGGCAAGGAAGATGTTCCCCAGCGCGTCGCCGAGCGGGATCTCTCCGGGAATCGCCTCCCGCGCCTCTTCGGTGGGGACCTCCTCGCCGTTGGGGATGACGAGGATGCCCTCCAGCCCGTCCGGCGGGGGAAAGCGCGAGCATTCGGGCGGCTCGCCCTCGGGGATCGGATCGCAGATGACGAAGCCGCCGAAGATCGCCGCGGCGACGTTGTCGGGGTGCCCCTCGAGCTCGGTCGCGCGGGCGAACATCTCGTCCTCGGACAGGGCAAGCTCGTAGAGGTGGTCGGCGGCGCACAGCCCGGAGACGATCGCGGCGGCGCTCGAGCCGAGGCCGCGCCCGAGTGGGATCGCCCGCTTGAGGCGAAAGGCGATGCCGTCGGCGGAGTGAAGGGTCTCGAAGGCCCGGACGATCAGGTTGTCGCGCCCGGTCGGCACCTCGAGGTCGCCGGGGTCGAAGGAGAACTCGCCCGTCTCCTCGATTTCCAGCTCGAGGAAGAGGTCGAGCGCGGCGGCCATCATGTCGTAGCCGGGACCGAGGTTCGCCGATGAGGCGGGGACCCGGACGAGGCGGCGGCGCGTGGTCAAGCGAACACCGCCCGCTCGACCGCGCCGAGGTCGTTCTCGCAGTTGATCACCGCTGGTGCTTTCGAGAGGGCGGTGTCGGGATCCTTGAGGCCATGGCCGGTGAGCACGCAGACGACGGTCTCCGGCGTCGCCGCGCCCTCGACGACCGGCAGCCCGTGAGCGAGCAGGCCGGCGACCGAGGCCGCCGAGGCCGGCTCGCAGAAGACGCCCTCGTTCGCCGCCAGCCAGCGATAGGTGTCGAGGATCTGCTCGTCGGAGACCGCCGCGACCCGCCCCCGCGAGGCGGTGAACGCCGCCATCGCCTCCTCCCAGCGGGCCGGATTGCCGATCCTGATCGCCGAGGCCACCGTCTCCGGGCTCCCGACCGGGGCGCCGTGGACGAGCGGGGCCGCGCCCTCGGCCTGGAAGCCGTAGACGATCGGCGCGGCGCCGAGCTCTTCGAAGCCACGCCAGTAGGCGGTCACGTTGCCGGCGTTGCCGACCGGGATCGCGAGGGCGCCGGGCGCCTCGCCGAGCTCCTCGACGACCTCGAACGCGGCGGTCTTCTGGCCCTCGATCCGGAACGGGTTGACCGAGTTGACCAGCTCGATCGGGTGCTTGTCGGCGAGCTCGCGGACGATCCGCAGCGCGTCGTCGAAGTTGCCCTGCAGGGCGACGACCCGCGCGCCGTGCATCAGGGCCTGCGCCAGCTTGCCGATCGCGATCTTGCCCTCCGGCACGATCACCGCCCCGCGCAATCCGGCGCGCGCCGCGTAGGCGGCGGCGCTCGCCGCGGTGTTGCCGGTGGAGGCGCAGATCACCGCCTCGGCTCCGCGCCCCTTCGCCCGCGACACGGCCACCGTCATGCCGCGGTCCTTGAAGGAGCCGGTCGGGTTCGCCCCCTCGAACTTGAGGTAGGTCCGGACGCCGAGGCGCTCGGACAACCTCTCGGCCTCGATCAGGGGAGTCGACCCCTCGTTGAGGGAGACGATCGGATCTCCATCCTCGAGCGGCAGCCGATCGCGGTAGCGCTCGACCAGGGGAACCGGAGTCAAACGAACTCCTCCTCGATCACTCGGATGAAGCGCGGCTTCGACCGCAGCTCGGGCAGCGCCCCGATTTCCTCGACCGCCGCGGCAAAGCGCGACTCCAGGCACTCGTGGACGACCATCACCAGGCGCGCGTCCTCGCCGATGCCACGCTGTACGACGCTCTTCACCGAGATCTCGTTCTCGCCCAGCACCAGGGCGATCCGAGCAAGCACGCCAGGTTCGTCGGCGACCTCCAGGTGCAGGTAGAACGAAGAGGGGACGTCGGCGACCAGCGGCAGGCGCCGGTGCGCCTCGTGGACCGGCGCGTCGCCGGAGAGGATCGAGACGACGTCGCCGAGCACCGCCGAGGCCGTCTCGGTCCCGCCCGCCCCCGGCCCGGACATCGTCACCTCGGTGATCGCTGGCGCCTCGACCATCACCGCGTTGAACGGACCGCCGACCGGCGCCAGCGGGTGTCCGCCGTAGAGGAAGCAGGGGAAGACGCGGACGCTGATCCCCCCGTCGCGCCGCTCGGCGACACCCAGCAGCTTCAGCGAGAGGTCGAGCTCCTTGGCATAGGCGAGGTCGTCGGGCTGGATCGCCTCGATCCCCTCGAAGGACACCTGATCGAGAGTGACCGGCGTATGGAAGGCGAGCCGCGCGAGAATCGCCATCTTCGCCGCCGCGTCCGCCCCGTTTACGTCGTCGGTCGGGTCCGCCTCGGCGTAGCCGAGCTCCTGCGCACGCGCCAGCACCTGCTCGTAAGCGGCGCCGCTGGCGGCCATCTCGCTGAGGATGAAGTTCGTCGTGCCGTTGACGATCCCGAAGACCTTGTCGATCTCGGTGACGCCGAAGCTCTCCTGGATCGTGCGCACGATCGGGATCACCCCGGCGACGGCCGCCTCGAACCGGAGCTGCACGCCCGCCTCGCGGGCGATCCCGAACAGCTCCTCACCGTGCTGGGCCAGCAACTGCTTGTTCGCGGTGACGACCGGGCGACCGGCCCGCAGCGCGTCGGACACATAGGCACGTGCCGGATCGGTGCCGCCGATCAGCTCGACGATCAGGTCCGAGCGCCCGAGGATCTCGGCGAAGTCGCCCTCCTCGCGGGTCAGGATGCCCGCCAGCTCCGGCCGCCGGCCGGTCGCCGCCTCGACCGCGTCGGCGCGCTCGGCCAGCAGGTCGGCGAAGGCGCCGCCGACCGTGCCCCTGCCGAGCAGTCCGATACGGACCGGATCAGACATCGACGTCGCGGGCGGTCAGGTCGTCGTAGGACTCGCGCCGCACGACGACACGGGCCGCGCCGTCGCGGCAGAAGATAACCGGCGGTCGGGTGACGCCGTTGTAGTTGCTCGCCATCGCGTAGCCGTACGCTCCCGTGGCCGGCGTCACCAGGACGTCGCCGACGGCCGGCGCCGCGAGGGTCGCGTCGCGGACGATCACGTCGCCGGACTCGCAGTGCATGCCGGCGATCGTCGCCACGGCGTCGGGCGCGGCGCCCGCCCGGTCGGCGATCAGCGCTTCGTAGCGGGAGCCGTAGAGCATCGGCCGCATGTTGTCCGACATGCCGCCGTCGACGGCCACGTAGGTGCGGATGCCGGGGATCTCCTTGACGGTGCCGACGCGGTAGGCGGTGACCCCCGCGTTGCCGACCAGAGAGCGCCCCGGCTCGACCAGGATCCGCACGCCCTCGCCGAAGACCTCGGCGACCCCCCGCACCTTCACGTCGACGTAGGCGTCGATCGAGGGCGGCTCGTCCGCAGCCGCGTAGGCGATGCCGAGCCCGCCGCCGACGTTGACCAGGCGGCACCACTCGCCCGCCAGCTCGCCGATCGCCCGGATCGCCAGCGTGTACGGCTCGAGCTCGAAGATCTGCGAGCCGATGTGGGCATGCAGCCCGACCAGATTCAGCACGTCGGATGCCAGCACCCGCTCGATCGCCCGCGCCGCGAGGCCATCCTCGAGGCCGAAGCCGAACTTGGAATCGAGCTGCCCAGTCTGAACGTAGTCGTGGGTCGAGGGCTTGATCCCCGGCGTGACCCGGATCAGCACATCCTGTGCCCCGTCGAGCAGGCGCTCGCAGCGCTCGATCTCGTCGAAGGAGTCGAGGATCAGGTGGCCGACGCCGGAGCGGGCCGCGAAGAGGATCTCCTCGTCGCTCTTGTTGTTGCCGTGCATGTGGATGCGGCCCGGGTCGAAGCCGGCGCGGAGGGCCATGTGCAGCTCGCCGCCGGAGGCGACGTCGACCGAGAGCCCCTCCTCGGCGAAGAGCCGGTAGGCCGCGGTGCAGGGAAGGGCCTTGCTCGCGAAGAGGATCTCGAAGTCGTCACAGCGGCGTTCGAACGCCTGGCGGTAGGCGCGGGCGCGCGAGCGCATCTCCTCCTCGGCGTAGATGTAGGCGGGGGTGCCGAGCTCCGCCGCCAGCTCGACGACGTCACAGCCGGCGATCTCCAGGTGGCCGCGCTCGTTGACACGGCTGCCGACCGGGTAGACCGGCGACCCCGCGATCGGGTCGGCGACCGCGCCTGCCTGTCCGCGCTCGGGCATGGGACGGCATTGTGACGGGAAGTCGGGGAGCCCGGCTAGCGCCCGAGGCCGGGCAGGCCGGCGACCGCTTCCTGAACGCCTTCGACCGTCTCGTCGACGGTTTCGCCGACGGGCGATTCGGGGCCGGCGGCGCCTTCGACGGCGCTTTCGGTGACCTCGGTGACGCCGGCGCCGCTCAATGCTCCGCCGGTCGCGCCGTCGACCCCGGAAACCGCTTCGTCGACGGTGTTCGTAACAGCCCCGGATACCGATCCACCGCCTCCCGCTTCCTGAGTCCCGCCGCCAGCGGGCCTGGTCGAGCCGCCGCCTGCCGAGTCTGAGCTGCCACCGCCACCGGCAGCGGAGGCGCCACCGCCCGCCGCGCCAGCGGGCGTCGAACCGCCGGCCCGATCGGCGGCCGGGGTCGATTCGGGCGGGTCCGCGCTCGGGTCGCCGACCGGCTGCGCACCGGCGCCGGTAGGAGCCAGGCCCGCCGTCTCCCCACGGCCAGGGGCGAGCTTCGATCGTCTGCGGCCGGAGGTCGCCGCCGGGCCTGCCGCGGTCCTCGATGCCGCGTGCGCACCGAGGTGGCTGGCCGCTTGCTCGGACGGCGCGGCGGCGGAGCCCGAGTCGGAGCCCGACTCCCCTCCGAGACCCGCCAACGGCCAGTCGCGCAGGGTCTGCAGCGAGACGAGCAAGACGAAGGCGACCACGGCCGCGCCGATCAGCGCGGTGCCTGACACCGCTCCTGCAAGGTAGTTGCGCGCCTGATGGGCCATCTCGCCTCCGTTCGCCTCCCTACCCAGGGTGGCAGGGCCAAAGCGCCCCCACCTACCAACTAATTGGATTTCTGATGGATTCTCGGTAAGGCGGCGCCCGCGGGCTAGAGGTAGCCCATCGGATCGGTCGGCGCGCCGTCGATCCGCACCTCGAAGTGGACGTGCGGACCGAAGCAGTGGCCGGTGCAGTCGCTGTATCCGATGATCTGCCCCTGGGAGACCTGCTGACCGGCGGAGACGGCGAACGATTCCTGGTGGGCGTAACAGGTTGAGAGCCCACCGCCGTGGTCGATGCAGGTGAAGTTGCCATAGCCGCCGCTGCTCGCCTCGGGCTCGGTGAAGATGACCGTGCCGGCGGCTGCCGCGCGGATCGGCGTGCCGCTCGGCACGGCGATGTCGATCCCCTCGTGGAACTCGGCGCCGCCGAAGCGAGGGCCGAAGCCCGACACGACCGGCCCGTCGACCGGCCAGATCAGGCCGCTGCCGTTGCCGCCGCGAATCGGACCGGCCGGCAGGGGCGCCGAACCGGTCCCCGCCAGGGTCGCCGCCAATTCGGCCTGGATCGACGCCACGTCGCCATCGAGCTCCTGCTCCTTCTTCCTGATCTCGCTCAGCGCCGCCTCGCGCTCGCGCCGCGCTTCGACCAGCCTCGATTGGCGCCGCTGCACAGCCGAACGGGCGCTGGCAAGGGCCTGCTCTTCGGAGGCGATCGCGTCGCGGGCGGATTCGATCCGGTCCTTGGCGGAGCGCAGACGGGCGACGGTGCGCTTCACCTGGTCGCGCAGGTCGCGCACCCGCGAGACGACCGCTTCGTCGAGCCCGTGGATCCGGTTGAGGTACTCGGTCCGGTTGACCAGCTCGTCGTAGCCGCCTGCTTCGACCAGCACGCTGAGGATGTCGGGCGTCCCCGTCTCGTACATAGCGACGAGGCGCTGGCGCAGCGAGACGAGCGCCCGCTCCAGGTGGGCGCGGACGACAGCCAGGTGCTTCCTGCCCCGATCGAGCTCGGCGACGGCGCCATCCAACTCGCTCTGCTTGGCGTCGAGCCGCACCTTCACTTCCGCTTCCTGCGAGCGCAGCGCCGCGACCTCACCGGTCAGTCGTTCGATCTTCGCCTTGTAATGCGAGATCGTCGTGGTGAGGACGCCCTTGCGCTCCCGCACCTTCGAGAGCTTCGCTTCCTTGGCATCCAGCTTCGATTCGAGATCCTTGGCCGGCGCGGCGGTGCCGCCGAGCAGCACGACAAGCGCCGCCACGGCGGCAAGAAAGGCCGCCGGGGCAAGCCGAGTCTTGAACATGGCGTCGGAGGCTAGCGAGGCGAGAAGAGCGCCAGGCGAGGCCAAAAAGTCCCTGCAACTGCGCTTGCGTGGCGGTTCGGACAGGATCCGCGGGGCGGGAGCAGCCGCGACGGCGTCGCTTATTCCTCCGCCCCCGCCCCGGCCCGATGGTGGCTGGCGTACGCTTCGGCGCGCCCCGCCTGACTGGCGCCGTAGCTCGGCCCGCGCAGCCTGTTGAGTGAGCCGGCGGGCTCGAGGCCGCCACCGCTGTTGTTGCAAGGGTCGAAATCCAGGCGCTCCGTCAAAGCTGCCGGCAGCCGACGGCCGAGGTGGAGCCGGGCCGCGGGACGCGGAGCACCCAAAAGCGGGGCGACCGCCAGCTCGAACTCGAGCTCTCCCCGGTCGCGTTCGCGCAGCTCCGCCAAAAGAGGACCCGGACGCTGGCCGCGGTCCGGCAGTGCCAACACCACCACCCTCTTCCCGGCGAGGCGGTAGGTCAGAATCGACGAATAGGTTCGGTCGCAGAAGCCGCGACTGGGCAGCAACAGGTGACGGGCCAGCGGCGCCCGCCCCGAGGAGGCCAGCAACAGGTCCTGGTGGCGGCCGGGGCCGTAGGCGTCCGGGATGCGGAGTGCCAGCCCACAGGGATCGGGAAGCCACTCTGGAGCACCCAAGGAGCGCGAGAGCCTGACGATCGCCTCGCCGTCGATCTCGGCAGGCAGGAGCGCTCCACCGTCGAGCCGCCTCAGCTCGGCCGCGAAGCCGACGCCGTATGGGTGGAAGGCGCGGCGCCCCCGCCGGCGCGAGAGTCTCCGAAACAGCGCGGCCGCAGACGTCGCCAGCGAGGGCGCCACGGTCAGCTCGTTGGGTCCTGGTCGACCTCTCCCCTCCACGCACCGGTCTCCCCGTCACTCGCTTCGACGAAGTCCTTGAAGCGCTGCAGGTCGCCCTTCACCTTGCGATCGAGCATGCCGAGCAGGTCGCCGGCCGCCTCCACGACGCCTTCTGGCTCGGCGTCGATCTGGGCGGTGACTTTGGACCTCCCGTCTCCAATTCGGTGGAAGGTGACGACCCCTGCGTTCGTCGCGCCGTCGACGTTCTTCCACGCGACTCGCTCGTCGGGCCGCTGCTCGGTGATCTCCGCGGTCCACTCCTTGCTTTTGCCCCAGAGCTCGGCCCGCCAACGGAGGTGGGTGTCGTCGAGCTGTTGGACCTCTTCGACGCCCTCCATGAAGCGCGGGAACTCCTCGAACTGGGTCCACTGGTTGTACGCCGTTCGGACCGGGACCTCGACCTCGATCGACTCTTGCACGGATGCCATTTGGACACCTCCTTACCTTGCTTGACGTTTAGCCGGCAGCTACCCGGGCGCGTCCAGTCGAACCCGATGGTTAAATCAGTTAATTAGCGCCCTCCGGCTGTCGAGCGGTTGGCCTCGATCTGAGCCTCAGTCAGTCTCTTGATCCGGCGACAGATCTGGCGATAAAAGCGCAACTGCTGGGTCCGGCCAAAGATCCTGAAACCGGTGCGGGTTAGGAATGGGCCATTTGTCGCGGCTCGTGAGATCGCCCTGAGGTGGAACTCGACATCCCCGGTGTCCAGCCACTTCCACAGTTCGTAATGCATCTCGCCCTGCTCGAAATGACCCTCCAAGGTCCGGTAGCTCCAGCCAAACACCCTTGCCTGCCGTCCGCCCAGATTCCTCGCCTCCTCATAGACATCGCCGATCCTCACTCCGACGCTGAGTCGCAGGCCGGCGAACCTGATGCGGAGGAGCATGTCACGCCCAGCGAGGGGCCGGGTGCCGTCGTAAGAGGCGGTGACGACGCCCGGGTCAGCGAGCTGATAGCTGTCCATGAGCTCGCGAGCGACCTCCCAACTGCCTCCCCGGGTCGGAGGCCCCGAGCCCTCGTGTGGCAGCGGTTCGACCATGTCATCGACGCGCCAGCCGCGATCGACACGGACGGCACCGAGGTCGGATGGGTCGAAGTTGATCTGCCGATTGGCGAGGGCGGCCAGGCGCCCGGCGTCACGTCGGCTCCTCCGGCTCGCGCGACCGCCCGGCAGGGCACCCGGGGCGATCGTCCGGGTGGTGATCACGATGCCTCCCTCCATCTTCCCCTCCGCAAGGCGAACGATCCGCTGCAGGACCGAGGACCACATGTGCAATTGCACCTCCTTGGAGATCCGCAGGCGGCTGTAGAGGAGGTCGCTGAGGCGGCTTCCGTTGCGGGCCCATGACTCGATCTCGAACCACAGGGACCTGTAGTCCGCGCTGACCCTGAATTCGATCTGACCCGCCTCCAAGTGCCCGGCCAGGGTTGCCAGCCGAAAGGAGGTCGCGTCCGCGACAAGGACCCTGACGGGGCCGTCCCATGGCCCCGGCATTCGGACGACGTAGCGATGGCCCGTATCCAGCTGGCCTTCTCGACCCTCCAGCTTTTGGAAGGTGGCGAATTCCGAAGGCGCCACACCGTCGAGGTTCTCCGACATACGTGCCATCAGCTGCTCGGGGCTCAGCGGAGAGCCGACGATCCGGGTCCGATAGATCCTGTGTGCCAGGGGCCCAACGCCATCCTCCAGGCGCTGGAGTTCGCCGAGATCGGCATCGTCAGGCAGATCCGGCGGTGCATCGGTGGGCCACATGCCGGTCATTTCCCACCGATGTACGGGAGTGGTGCTCCACAGATAGCGCCATGAGGCCATCGCGACCCCAATCGGCCACCGGGCGGCGGTCGACCACCGCCGTCGCATCGATTGGGAACGTGCCACCCCCTTGCTTCTACCCCTTCGGCCACCAGGCACTCGGCGTCAAAGCCCCAATCCGGCAAGATGAGGGCATGCCCAGGCTGAACGTCGAGAAGCGGCTATTGCGAAGCCAGCATCTCTATGCGCTTGCCATGGGAAGCATCGGGCTTTGCATCGTCCTCTGGATGCGCGCAAAGACGATAGGCGAGGACGAACGTGACAATGCGGAGCGCCGTGCACTCTTCGTTGGGCTGTGGCCACCCATGTTCTGGCTGATCGGAGACGCGCTCCGGCGCGAGGAGAGGCGACAAGCTCGAACCAGCCGGCTCCGACGGATCCTGCGGTAGCGGCGGGATTCGAACCCGCGACCTTCGGGTTATGAGGCCGAATCTGAGTCCCGCTGGACTACGTGGGGCACGGTTTCAGGCGGTTTTCGTGCGATCGAGATCCGCTGGGATCGGCTGGGATCTGTGGGGGTTCTTGCCCCATTTCTTGCCCCAGCGAACAGAACGCGTCTAAACAGCCGTCTCAGGCCAGTCGAGAATCGGCCGTCATTTCGGACGACGGTCTCGGCTGGATCGCTCATGGGCGGAGTCAACGATCCCTGACTCCAGGTATGCAGTCTCGCGGAAGACGGTCCCTGCGGGAACGCCGTATTCGCCGGTGGAGGGTGAGCCGAAGATCATTTCAGCCTGGGCGAGGATTCTCGCGGTACGGGGATCGAAGATGTAGCGGCGGCCGAATCCACGTTCCCTGGTCCAGCTGATCGCGTCGCCGCGACGACCGGCGACATCAGGCACGTCGCGCTCGAAACCGATACCCGGAATTTCAGCGAGGGCGTTGTAGGCGGCCGCGCGCAGCGCCGGACCCACGATCGGTTCGCTGAGAATGTTCAGGAGCCTTTCGACCGTCGCACCGCCCCTTGGCGAGTCGGCCGGCGACGGATCGGCCGGTGAGCTCCCCCCACCCCGGTTTTCGACTTTCAGGCGCAGAGCTTCCGAATCGGTCGGAAGACCGGAGAGCCTGGATATGTAGGTGAATTCGTGGCGGCCCCTGAAGGACCTCGACGCGAAGTCCTTCACCGGGCGCCCCGAGCTGTCGTGGCCCACGTCGTGTTCGTCGGGGTCGTAGGCGAACGGCGGCGGTGAGCCCGCCCCTTCCCAGCGGAGCTGGTCGGCCGCCGAGAGGAACTCGACCCGGCCGAGGGTTTCGCGCTCGCGCGTCTTCCCGTCCGGGGCCGTCCAGAGCTGCTTCAGCGTCGGCACGAGAGCGGGCATCCCGTTACCGTCGGAGCCCAGCTGCCTATCCGTGAAATACCTCGGCTTCGTCTTCGACCCAGAAGCGGGGCCGTCGGGGTCCCAGGCTTCGAGGTGAACCTCCTTGGTCCCCGTGTAGAGGAACTGGCCGGGACCGGGCGGAGCTTCCACCTGAGCGTCAGACTCTTCGGCGGCGACGGCGGTCTGTCGGAGCTCGGTGGCGATCGCGGCCTGGCTCAGGGCATCGTCCCCGATCGGGGTGTAGCCGGGCCCGCCACCGGCGCTCAGCCCGAAGGCGCCTTCGCCGCTCGGCGGCGCCGGCACCGGCTCGCAGGGCTCGACCGGACCCTCGGCGATTCCGACCTTGGTGACGCTTCCCCCTTCGGGATCGCCACCGTAGGGAACCGGCGTTCCGGTGAGGATCACGCTTTGGTCGGAGCGGAATGCTCGGGGGTCTAGATTGAAATTGGGAACCGACTTCCGCATCTCCTCCAGAGAGATCTCTCCACGCCTGTACTTTCCGAAGCTTTCGCGCCAGCTCTTGGTGCTGCCCACTCCGATGGTCGGCGGCTCGGGGCCCTCCATGCTCATGCCCCCAATCGTCCCGCCGCCGGGAAGGTGAGCGGTCGAGGGCGTGTAGTGGGGTTCACGACAGACCTTCCCGGCCGGCAGCCAGTTCACCTGCGCCTTGATCCCGGCCTCCTCCAGGGCCGCTTCCAGGCCGGAGGCGTCTTCGAGGCTGTAGATCTTGATCGTCACCCCCCCGCCCTGCTGCGGTTCCACGGCGAAGGCTCTGGAGGTGCTGTCGCCGCCGGAATTGAAGACGAGAACGATTCCGGCTACAGCAAGCGCGGCTGCGGCACCGAGCACCAGGCGCAGGCCGCGCCGCCGCTGCCCGGTCGCGGGCGACGGGCCCTGCCCACCCGGGCTGACCGCATCGACGAGTGCCGCTCGCCGCGCCTGCAGGGTAGCGTCGTCCGGGAGAAGCGGCGAGAGGTCGGGCTTGGGCTTGGTCACAGTGGTTCCTCCTCGGGTCTGGCCACCACGGTCGGGTCGGGGAAGGCATCTCCGAGCCGGGTGCGGGCACGGGCCAGACGGGAGCGCACGGTGCCGATCGGCAGGCCGAGGGCCTCGCCGATCTCGCCGTAGGAAAGATCGCTCCAAGCAAGCAGAGCGAGAACTTCGCGCTCCCGCCGTGGCAGCGCACGGATCGCCTTGCCGCTCTCGCGAAGCTGCTGGATCGCATCGACGCGAGCGATCGCCTCGGCCTCAAGGTCATCGGGGGCCTGGCCGACGTCTCGCACCCGCTCGAGGGCGTCTCGGTAGCGGCGCTGGCTCCGCCAGTGGCGGCGGAGGACGTTGTTGGCGATTCCCAGCAGCAGCGGGGTGGCGCTGTCGGTGCTAAGCGACAGGCGCTGGCGCTTTCGCCAGGCTTCGAAGAAGACCGTTGCTGTCGCGTCCTCGGCAGCCTGGAGGTCGGCGGTGCGCCAGAGGCAGTAGGACTGAATTGCGCGGGCATGGCGCTCGTAGAGGTCGCCGAACGCCCCGGCGTCATCAGATTTAACGCGCTCCCAGAGCTGCAGATCGCCTGCCATCACGTATCTATGCCCGCGGGCCGCGATTCGGTTCCCGATCTCACTCTCGTGCAAGGTTCTACACTCGGTTGGCGACGAAGTTCGCCTCTCCGGACCGGGCCGCCAGGCCAACAGAGACCGGTAAAGAGACGACTTCGATAGGCGCATCGAGCGCTCCCTCCCGGCTCCTAGCACGCAGAGGGCCAGGAATCCAGACTGAACCGGAGGAATAGGTGACCGTCGGGTTCCTACACGGACAGTCCGCTTATGAGCCCGAGTCTGAGACCCGCTGGACTACGTGGGGCACGGTTTCAGGCGGTTTTCGTGCGATCGAGATCCGCTGAGATCGGCTGGGATCTGTGGGGCTTCTTGCCCCAAGAACCTAGTAGCGAGGAAGCCACCACGACAGAGAGATCGTCGTGAGCGACGCCTCTCTGCTTTTGCGCGCGGGCAGTCACGGGGGCCGGCTTTCGGCTCACGGACGCAAACGGCGTCAGGGGAGCGGCTGGACGCGCGTTAGCAGCGGCAAATTTCCGAAGGTGTTGCCTGCGTAATAGGCCGGCGCGATGCCGTTGGCGAAAGCCGTCTGCGAGGAGGTCGAAGACTCGATCTGCCAATCCCAACGTTTGCTCCCCGCCGGCTCGTTCTTGTTGAACCAGACCACCGCCTTGACTTTGGGAAAGGCATTGGGAAGCTGCGTCGAGAGGGCGTCCGTGATCCAGCTTGCCTTCGCACCCCCCACCTCAGTCGAGGCCGTCTCGCCGATCATGATCGGCTTCGTCGGGGCCAGCGAGAGGAGTTCGCTGTAGGTGGCCGAGAAGATCGAGGCGAAGCTTCTCCAAGTTTCCGGCTTGATTTCGTTCGTCCCGAAGTTGTATCCGTCCATGCAGGTCCAGTCGACATAGGCATCGCCCGGGTACAGCTGGTTGAGCGGGGTGCTACCCGTGAAGACTTCGTTTGGACACCACACCCAGGTGATGTTGGTGGCTCCCTGCGCTTCGGCGAGATCGCGAAAATGGCGCCACGCGTTCACATAGCTAGACGGGTTCGCGGCCGCTTCCGCTCCCCATTGGAACCATTTTCCGTTCATCTCCCAATCCCAGCGCAAAAAGAACGGCCTGCCGTAGCTTTTCACCGCGCTTGCCCAGGCCGAGATCGAAGCGTCTTTTGCTCCAGCTGCGATTTCCGCCAGGGTTGCCCCTTCGCTCTCCAGGTCCAGAAGCGAAAGCGCGCCGCGGGCCCTAGTCAGCTCGAACGGTTCGGATTCAAAGGCGTGGTTCCAAGGCGCCGGCTGCCCGAAGTGGACGATGGACACCGGCTTTCCGGTGTGCGCCTCAAACGTATTCCACGTCGAGGTCCCCCACGGGGCGTCGACCCCAGTTCCGTAGACATCGCTGTCAATCAGGGCTCCCCAGTAAACCTTCGGAGTTGCCTCGACGTAGGTGATCGTGCTAGTCGAGCAGGACGAGACGTTGCCTGCCGCGTCGGTGGCGGTCGCGCGAAAGACGGTGGTGGTGTTATCGGCGACGGACACGGCCAGACCGGGCGAGGCGAACGCCGCGGCAGTCCCGCTGGCGGCAACCGCGCTGGTGCAGGTCGCATTCGTGTAGAGCTTCACCGTAGAGCCGCTTTCGGCGCTGCCGATCACCTTCGGAGCGTTGTTGTTCGACCCGCTCGCGGGATTCGTCGAGCTCACCGTCGGCGTCGCGGGCGCGATCGAGTCCTCGACATAGGTGACGCCCGTGGTTGAGCATGGAGAGGAGCCGGTGCCGTTGGTCGCCTTCGCGTAGAAGATCGTGGTGGAGTTGTCGGCGACCGAAGCAGCGATCCCCGTTGAGCCGAAGGCCGCTGCAGAGCCGCTCGCCACCGGGCTGCCAGAGCAGTTCGAGTTCGTGAACAGCTGCACGGTCGAGCCTGCCGTCGCGCTGCCGATCAGCGACGGCGAGTTGTTGTTCGCCGGGGAGGCAGGGACGACGCTTGTCACCGACGGTTTCGACGGAGGCACACCGACGGTGGGGATGCCAGCCCTGAAGGCGTACTCGGTGCCCCCAATTCCATAGACCTCGAGACCCGCGTAGCCGCTCGAATAAGTCGAGTCAACGGCGGTTAAAGCTGGTGAGAAGCTCGTCGTCCCGGTCCACAGCGTTAAGGCTCCACTGACCTCGGTGAGGGCGATGGTAGTCCCCACCGGCAGCGAGAATTTCGAGCCCGAGGCGAGTACCGTGCGGGACCCCGAGGTCCACCGGGAGAGCTCGACGTCGTAATTGCTGGAAGAGCCACTGACGCCGGAAAACCTCGCTTCGTATCCAGACCTTGCGCTCCCCGGGGTCGGCATGTTCAACCAGAGGGCAAGGTATTCGTTTTCCCAGGCCGATCCGGATCCCACCGTGGCGGCTGCTAAGTCACCCTGGCCTGAATCGCTAAACGAGGTCGCGTTCCAGTAGGCAGTGGTGATGAAGGACTCGAAGTTCGAGCCGAATCCGCGGTAACCACAGCAGTTCCAGACGCCGCCGATTTCCACGGCCCAGCTGGCTTTCGACCATTTTCCGTTGGCCAGCGGCAGTTCTTCGCGTTCGAGATTGTCAAGGACTTCGACGCCGGTGATCGAGCCGCCAAGCAGCGCGCCGGCACGGAACCCAATCGAGCGGCTTATGTTCCCGGAGGCCTCGATGCCCGCGTAGCCGCTGCTGTACACAGAGTCTTCAGCCGAAAGCAATGAGCTAACCGAGCCGCCGGTGCCTTTCCAGGCGGTTACGGTCCCGCCCGTGTCGGAGATCGCCATCGCGGTTCCGTTCGGGATCGAAACCGCGGCATTCGAAGCGAGCACGGTCTCGCTCCCTGCCGTCCACTTCGAGAGCTTGACCGTGTACGTCGTGAGCCCTTCGTTGAGGGCCCACCTCAACTGGTAGCCGCTCTTCGCGGAGCCGGGACTGGGCATGTTGAGCCAGACCGAGACGTAGCGGCTTTCGACTTCGGGATATTTCTGCATCGTCACCATGGCGGCGTCGCCGCTGCCGGCGTCACTGAAGGAGGTCGGATTCCAGTAGGCCCCGTGCACGGCCGGGAACGCCTGCTGAGGACTCCAACCGGTGGTGGTGTCCTGGCCGGTTTTGTTCGTGGTCGCCGTATCCCACGAGAGCGCCGCCCACTTGCCGCCGTTCGAGAGTGGAGTTTCGTTTCGGGTTAGCCCATCGAGGGTCGGCAGAGTGCCGATTTCGGCCGCAGTGTTGGCGACCGCCGGCGCCGCCGTAGCAGCTCCGCACAACCCCGCGAGCGCGATTGCCGCAATCCAAATCCTCAGCCCAACCCGATACCCGACGCCTGCTCTCATTCCCTCGCCCCCAATGGCAGCAGCCTGATATGGCCGAAGAAGGCTGATTAAGAAGACATTACTATGCGAACTGATTGCTCTCAAGCCTCTTGCCTGCGTTCTTCGATTTGGGTCGCAATAGAGCGCGGAAAATTCCAACCCACGCCGCCTGAACCACAATCAAATTCGCTGACTTTGCATGCGGCGTCACTTGCTCCCTCACGAAGCCGAGGGCCTGATCAATCCCAATCGAAGAGCCAATCGAACGCTCGACACCCCCGCCTTATGGGAACCCCCGCGGCCGACCCCGGGCTCGGGACCGACCACGGGCATCCGCCGCGCTACCCTGGCCGTGGAGGTCAGCCGAGGGGCGGGGAGCACGGATCTGGCGAGGAAGCCCTATGACTGTCGGGTTCCTACACGGACAGTCCGCTTATGAGCCCGAACCCTGAGGTCGGCTGGACTACGTGGGGCACGGTTTCAAGCGGTTTTCGCGAGACCGAGATCGGCTGGGATCGGCTGGAGTCTGTGGGGCTTCTTGCCCCAGCGAGACGACGCTTCGCAATTGGATGGTTGTAGCCCGGCATAGGAGGGCGAGGCCACTCGACTTCAGGGCTTCTGTACCGCCGGCCCTCCGAGCGGAGGGATCCTTGACTGACCGAATGCTCGGGCCAGGACGATGCTTACCTCGTAGAGGAGGATCAGAGGCACCGTCTCGATCAGCATCGTGACGGGGTCGACGCCGGGAAGGGCCGCCGCGACGACGGCGCAGCCGAGGTAGGCGTAGCGCCTGTTCCGGGTCAGCTGGGAGACGCTGAGGATGCCGAGGCGGGTGACCGCGAGGATCCCCACCGGCACCTGGAAGACAACCCCGCAGGCAAGCAGCGTCTGGGCGAAGAAGCTGTAGTACTCCCTGGCCCGAACCTGGATGTTGAATTGGGAGTCGTTGAAGTCGAGGAGGAAGGTGGTCGCCGCCGGCAACACCACGAAGTAGCCGAAAGCGACACCGCCCATGAACAGCACGGGGACCAAGAGGAGCAGGGGAAGAATGGCCCGCTGCTCGCGCTTGCTGAATGCGGGCAGCAGGTAGGCGTATGCCTGGTAGAGGACGATCGGCATCGAGAGGATGATCGCCCCGTAGACGGAGACCGTCAGGGTCGTCGTGAACGGCTCGGTGACGCCGAAGGTGATCAGCTGGTCGTGGTCGGAGGGGAGCGGACCGCTCGCCAGCGCCAGCAGCATGTCGCTCTGCCAGAAGCAGAGGGCGAGCGCGACCCCAAAGACCGCGATCGAGACGACGATGCGCGCGCGCAGCTCGTCGAGGTGCTCGACGAGGCTGAGCTCGTCGTCATGTGAGATCGGTTTCAGGCGGCGCATCGTCGGTATCTCAGGCGGGGGTCTTCGCGGCCGGCCCAGCCTCGGGCGGCCACGTCGACTCGGCATCAGAGCCGGCAGGCTCGCTCGCGGCGGGGTGGCTTACCTCCGGCTCGTCCTCGCCGCTGACCGAGCCTTTGAACTCGCGGATCCCCTTGCCGAGCGACCTGCCGAGGTCCGGCAGCTTCTTCGGGCCGAAGACGATCAGGGCGATGATCAGGACCAGCCCGATCTCCATGGGTCCTATGTTGGGCATGACTCCTCCGTTTCGTGGGGAGGCGACCGGCGGCCAACTCCGGGTGGGCCGGCGGAGCGGGGTTGCCCCGCCGGTATTCCAGTGCGGGTGCTACTTCAGGAACCCCGTCGATCTGACTGCCTTCAGCACCTGCGCGGCGGTGGAGGGATCGTCGAAGGCGCCGTCTGGAGCGATCCCCTTGCGGTTGCCCTTCGCGATCAAGCCGATCACCGAGGCGTGCCGGGCCTCCACGGTGAGAATCGAGAGAGCCGCTCGGACGGTCGCCGGGGCTTTGATGTTGAGGGCCTGGCCCGAGTAGGCACCGACGCCGGTGTTCTCCAGCGCGAGGGCGGTTTTGACGAAGGCCGGTTCCTGCGAGGTGGTGCCCCCGAAGTCGACTTTCGGCGCTGCGATCGCCTTTTTGCCCAGTGCCTTTTTCAGGAAAGCGACATGCGCGTTCTCATCGGCGGTCACCGTCTTCAAGAAGACCTGGGTCTGCCCGTCTTTGATGAACGAAGCTTTTCTCTGGTTGGCGGTGGCCTCGTTGTAGAACGCGGCCTCGAGGTACTCGAGGGTGAGGGCGAAGTTGAGGATGCCGACGTCGCCTTTGCCGAATTTGGCCGGAGGGCGCCCTTTGTTGGCGGCTATCGCCGCGCCGGGGGTGAGCGCGCCGAGCAGGGCGCCGCCACCCATCACCGCGCCCCCGGCAAGACCGGCCTTCTTGAGGAAGCCGAGCCGGGTGTCGCCACTCTTGAGCGCCTCGGAGGCCTCGTGGCCGGTTTCGCGGATCGCGCCGTCGACGTCAACGCTGTCGAGGGTTAGTTGGGGGTCCATGAATGATCGCTCCTTACGCGGGGAATAGATGCCTACAACTGCGCAAGGGAGGGGGCAAGCGGATCAGTTCGAGTTTTTGCCGCTGGAGTGCCTACATGATCGCCCCACTTTGAGGTGGAGCATTTCTCCGATCGCGACGTCCTCGCTCTTCATCTCTACCCACCACGTCGATCAGGTTCAGGGACGGTGGCTGATGGGTAAAAAAGGGTTTCTGGAGGGCACCGCTCCGAGAACTCCCCTCTGGGGTGGGCAGCGACGCCTGGCTCTTTGTTGCCCACGAGCGGCCAGGGATGTCCAATGCACGCGTTCCCCAGGAATTTCCCGATGACGACGAACAACGGCACGAGCCCCGGGGTAGCCCGCGAGCTGTTCCCCTTGAAAGGGGCCCAGTAGCGGTGACGTAGCCCATGTCGCCGACGCCAAAGGCCCCTAGGCGAACCGACGAGGAGCTGATGGCGCGCGCCCAGGCCGGTGACGCCGAGGCCTTCGCCCAGCTCTATGAGCGACATGCGACTCGGGCCTTCCGGGTGGCGCGCGCGGTTTGCAGCGACATCAGCCGCGCCGAAGATGTCGTCCAGGAAGGGTTTTTGGCGGTCTGGCGAAACCGGGCGAGCTTCCGACCGCAGACGGGCACCTTTCAGGCCTGGTCGATGAAGATCGTCCGCAACCGGGCGATCGACTCCTCCCGCCGCGCCGCATCCCGTCCACCGATACAAAATGCCGATTGGGATAGAGGGGAGCCGCCAGACGTCGGGTCTTCGCCAGTCTCCCCACAAGACGAGGTGATGGCCCGCAGCGAGAGCGAGGCCCTGCTGTCCTCGCTGAGACGGCTGCCCGAGGGCCAGGCCGAGGTCATCGTGCTGGCCTTCTACGGAGAGCTGAGCCACTCCGAGATCGCGGCACAGCTAAGCCTTCCCACGGGAACGGTCAAGGGCCGGATGCGACTGGGGTTGAAGAAGCTGCGGGCGGAGATGAGCGATCCCGTAGGACGCGGCCGGAGGATCAAGAGCTCGGCCGCGAGCGGAGCTAGAGCGCCGGAAGACCGGGTGCCTACTGCACCGGGATCGGCACCTTGACGATCGGGGGAAGAGGTCGGGGCGGTTCGACTTGGCCCTTGCGCCGCACCCAAGCCTCGAGAGCCGATCGCATAGCCCGCAAGCGCCGGACGGAGCGACCCGCGGGAGCGTTACGCGGCGCTGGAGGGCTGGGCGCGGGAGCGCTCCGCGGTGGAGGAGATCGAGTGGCGCTGGGCGACCCAGGACCACATGCCGAACGACGAGCTGCCTTTCGTCGGCCCGCTGTGGCCGTTCAGCCGCCGGCTGCTGACCGCGACCGGGATGCGGAAGTGGGGGCTGGCGATGGGAACCGCGGCCGCCGCTTCCTCGCCGACCGCCTCCAGGGGCGCCGCCACTCGATCATCGACCTCGCCCCGGGCGAGGACGCCGTCGTCGGCTCAGGGCTGAGCCAGGTTCTCCCGTTTCGACGCTCGCGACGGCTCGGTGATCGAGGGACCGACGGTGAAGCCGCTCCCTCGACGCGATTGTCCAGCAGGCCCAGCGGGCGACCGCGATCGACGTCGTTTTTCGAGCGGTATTCAAATACTAAATATCTACTGACATTGATTTAGTCTTTTCAGTCGAGGTGGCGTGGTTGGAAGGAAGCTGATGGGAGAGGGACAGGACAACCGCCGGCCGTCCAGCGGGATTCAGGGGCCGATGCGGCGCCGCGAGATGGTGGCGCTGTCGGCGGGAGCGCTGGCGGGCGTTGTCCTCTACGCCTGCGGCGGCGACGAGGACAAGGTGGCGAGATCGGCCGCAGGGCCAACGACCAGGCCAGACTGCGTGTTGACGCCGGAGCAGGACGAGGGACCCTTCTACATCGACCTGGCACAGGTTCGGCGCAACATCGTCGGGAACCGCCGCGGCGTGCCGCTCGCGCTCGCGCTGACCGTCGTCGACTCGGAGACCTGCCAGCCAATCCGCGATGCCGCCGTCGACATCTGGCACTGCGACGCGCTTGGCGTCTACTCGGGCGAGCCCTCGGAGGACAGCGAGGGCGAGACCTACCTGCGTGGCATTCAGCTCACCGACGGGAGCGGTCTGGCGGAGTTCGCGACCATCTACCCGGGCCAGTACCCGGGGCGGACGACGCACATCCACGTCATGGTTCATATCGGCGGGCGGCAGAACGAGGGCACCTACTCCGGCGGTCACGTCTCGCACACCGGCCAGCTGTTCACCTCCGATCGGCGCGATGCGGAGGTCTTCGCGCTCGCCCCCTACAGCCGGAATACGGCCGGGATCACCCCACGCAATGACGATGGCGTCTTTCGGTATGAGGGCGGCTCGCGCGCGGTGCTCAGCCTCGCGCGAGCGGGCAACAGTCTCCCGCGGGATGGCTTGTCGGCAAGTGCGACGCTGGGCGTGAACCCCAGCGTGGCGCCGGAACGTACGTAGCCCGGCCGCTACACCGCAACCGGCTCGCGCTGGGCCTCGGCGACGACTTCAGCGGCGTAGCCCAGACGCTCGGCGTATTCACGAGCCTGCATGCGAGAGATGACCATGCGCTGAATCTCCGCCGTGCCCTCGAAGAGCTGGTAGATCTTGGCGTCGCGGAAGAACTTCTCCAGCGGCGACTCGGTGCTCCAGGCGTCCGGCCCGACCAGGTCCATCAGCGTCGTCGTCGCCCACATCGTCACGTCGCCGGCCTTCAGCTTCGACATCGAGCCCTGACCGCCGCGCATCGGGATCCCGTTGCGCCCCATCCAGGCGGCCCGTTGCACGAGCAGCCGCGCCGCCTCGATCTCGGTCGCGACGTCGGCCAGGGTTTGCTGGATGCGCTGGGTCTGCAGCAAAGGCGTGCCGCCTTCCGACTGGCCGTCGAGGTATTCGAGGGTCCACTCGTAGGCGGCCTGAGCGATGCCCAGCGCCGAGGCGCCGACCAGCGGCCGGGTGATCTCGAAGGTCGCCAGCGCGTCGGCGCCGCGCGATTTCTTGCCTTCGCGGCCGCGCTGCAGCTTCTTCTCGAGCTTCTCCTCCCCGCCGAGCAGGTTCTCGGCCGGAATGCGGCAGTCCTCGAGAACGATCTCGGCGGTGTGAGAGGCGCGGATGCCGAGCTTGGACTCCTTCTTGCCCTGGCTGAGCCCGGGCGTGTCCTTGCCGATTACGAAGGAGGCCTGGCCGCGGGTTCCGAGCGCGGGGTCGACGGTCGCGACAACGACGTGGACGTCGGCGATGCCGCCGTTGGTGATGAAGACCTTGGTGCCGTTCAGGACCCACTCGTCGCCGTCTCGCTTGGCGGTCGTCTTCAGGCTCTTCACGTCCGAGCCGGCCTGCGGCTCGGTTACCGCGTAGGCGCCGAGCTTGACCTCGTCGCCGGCGCCGAAGCACTCCGGGACCCAACGGGCGATCTGCTCCGGGGTGCCGGAGGAGGCGATGCCGGCGGCAGCCAAGCCGGAGCCGGATATAGCCAGCGCGATGCCGGCGCAGCCCCAGTGGAACTCCTCGGCCGCGATCACCTGCATCTGCCCGTCGACGTCCGCGGCGGAGCGCTGGATCGCCTCGAGGCCCTGGAATCCCTGCGCTCGGGCCTCCCTGATGACGTCCCAGGGAGTGCTCTCCTCTTCGTCGTGCTTGCGCGCCGCGGGACGGATCACGTCACGGGCGAAGGCCCGGGCACGATCCTTGAACTCCTGCTGCTCGTCGTTCAGTGCGAAATCCATGCCCTCTCCTCTGTCGCGCCATTGCCGGCCGGGGGGTTGATTGACAAGTCAGTCAACGAGTCAGAAGCTTAGCTGAACGACCAGCCAGCTCCCTGGGCAGGGGAACCGTCTAGCCTGCCGCCGTGGCACTCAAGGAGCGGCCAATCAACGCGGACCTGCCACCCGCCCAAGCCGGCGAGAGGCTCGCAACCCGCACTGGAGCCCCCGCGGGGGCGGCGCCTGCCGTGGCGGCTGAGCCGAGGAGACGGCGAAGGCCGGTCCCAGCCGCCCTGAAGGCGATCGCCGGGCTCTTCCTGCTCGCCGTCGTCTTCATAGTCGCCGCGATCCTGGGTGGCCGCGGGGGCGATGGAGGCGAAACGGCGCAGGCACCGGCGCCAGTCCTCGAACCGTCCGGGGGCGAGACCGAGCCCGGCGCCCAGACGCCCGAAGAGCTCGGCTATCCCACCTTCGCCACCGCCAACACGACCCGCGTCGGGGGCGCCGACCCCGCCTCGACGGCGGCCGGGGTGGCGATGGCGATCTATCCCTCTACGAAGCCATCTCAACAGCCGAAGGCCGTGACCCTGGTCGATGCCGGCGACTGGCGCGGTGCGATCGCGGCGTCCGTGCTGATGGCGGCCCCGGTGGGCGCCCCGCTGCTCGTCGCGGAATCCTCCGGCCTGCCGGAGCCGACCGCGCAGGCGCTCGAGGCGCTTGACCCCGCGGGCGCAAGGGCGACCGGCGGGACGCAGGCCTTCGCGATCGGCGTCCCGGCGCCTTCTGGCCTCGAGGCGAAGACGATCGGGAAACGAGGCGCCGCCGCTGCGGCGGCGATCGCGAGCCTGCGGGACCAGCTGCTGGACGGACCCCCGGCCCACATAGTGATCGTCCCCGCCGCGGAGCCGGATTTCGCGATGCCGGCCGCCGCCTGGGCCGCACGCTCAGGAGACCCCGTCCTCTTCGCCAACGCGAATCGTCTGCCGAACCCGACCGCCGCGGTGCTGAGGCGCCATCCGCAAACCCGGGTGTACGTCCTCGGCCCCTCGTCGGCGATCTCCTCGAGCGTCGTACGCGAAGTCGCCAAGCTCGCCAAGCATGTGCGGAGGGTCTCCGGCGAGGACCCCGTCTCCAACGCGATCGCGCTCGCCCGCTATTCCGACGAAGGGTTCGGCTGGAACGTCAACGACCCGGGACACGGCTTCGTCGTCGCCTCCTCCGAACAGCCGCTCGACGCCGCCGCCGCGGCGCCGCTCTCCGCCTCCGGCACCTGGGGGCCGCTGCTGCTCACCGACGACGCCGATACGCTTCCCTCGGCGCTGCGCGGGTACCTGCTCGACGTCAAGCCGGGCTACTCGACCGATCCGACGCGCGCCTTCTACAACCACGTGTGGGTGATCGGAGACCAGAGCGCAATCGACGTGAACGAGCAGGCTGAAATAGACGGGCTGGCGGAGCTGGCCAAGATCGGCGGCGAACCGTGAGCGAAGCCGAGAACCCGCAGCTGCTGGGAAGCGCGCATGAGGTCACCGCCGAGGACATCCGCGCCCTGGTCGGCGCCTCCACCCCCCACTTCGCCCTGCAGGTCCGCAACCGGATCCGGCGCCTGATCGATCCGCTCCCCCCGGGCCACCCCGCCCGGGCCGAAGGCGAACGGAAGATCGCCGAGCTCGAGGCGCTCGCCGAGCACAGCGGCGAGCCGCGCGGGACGACCGGCATCGGGCATCGGTGAAGCTCCTGGCGCCGGGCGTCTGGCGGCTGAAGGAGCTGCCGGCGCCGACGATAAACATCTACCTCGCCGAGGACATGCTGATCGACGCCGGCCGCACCTGGGACCGGCGCCGCGTCTTCGCCGAGATCGAGGGACGAGAGCTCTCGATGCTTGCGTTGACCCACGTCCATCCCGACCATCAGGGCGTGGCCAAGGACGTCTGCGAGGCGCGCGGGATCCCGCTCGCCTGCCACGCCGACGACGTCGACGCGATGGAGGGTCGGCGGCCGGTCCAGGAGGCCCATGCCACCCACCCGGTGAACCGCCTGGTCAAGGCGATCTGGCAGGGCCCGCCGCATGAGGTCGAGAGAGTGCTGAACGACGGCGACGAGGTCGCCGGCTTCCGCGTCGTCCACGCGCCGGGTCACGCCCGCGGCGAGGTGATCTTCTTCCGCGAGTCGGATCGGGTGGCGATCTGCGGCGACGTGATCCGCAATATGAGCTACGCGACGGGACGCCCGATGCTCGCCGAGCCACCGGAGATCTTCACCTACGACCCGGCCGAGAACCGCCGCTCGATTCGCAAGCTGGCCGAGCTGAATCCGACGCTGATCCTCCCGGGTCACGGCCCAGCCGTGACCGACGTCTCGGCCTTCGAGCGCTTCGTCTCCGCCCTGCCGAGCTAGTCGGCGAGGTCAGGCCGCTCCCGCCCAGAGGCGCTTGAAGACGTCGACCCGCTGGTCGAGCCAGCCGATCAGCGCCAGGTCCGGGCTGAGCGACGCCGGCGGATGGGAGACCAGCGCGTCGAGCGCGAGGATGCGCTTGAAGTCGACCTCCACCTGCGAGCGGGGGGCGCCGGATGCGTCGCGGAAGACGACCCCGGCCTCGACCATCACCTTGACGAACTCGCTGGCGAGGATGCCGTAGGAGATCGTGGTGGGATGCACCCCGTCGAGGGAGACCAAGCCGCCGGCGGTGCGGCCGCCCTCGTCGGAGGCGAAGAAGCGGGTGTCGGGCGGTGGGGTCAGCGCGGCGAGCTCCGCCGGCAGCTCGTACTGAGTCCACCAGGACGGCGGCGTCATCTCGGGGTCGTCGATGTAGCGGCGCGAGGCCAGCCTGTCGAGCAGTCCACAGACGTCGAGGAGACGCCAGTCCCGCCCCTCCTCCCGGCCGCCGCGAACCGCTTCGACGATCGTCTCGTTGTACTGGTCGATCGCGCTGTCGATCGCCCTGGCGTCGTCCGCGGTCAGGTACGGATGGTCCTCCTTCGGATCGAAGTCGCCGTCGGAGATCCAGGGCCGCGTGTAGTAGCGGAAGAACCGCGAGCCGGGCCGGACCTTGCCGCCCACGCCTCGGGCGAGCGGGGCGATCGTCACGTGCGGCACGGTCGCCCAGATCACGTGGCGGGCCTTCACCTTGCGGATCTCCGCGGCGAGCAGGCGCAGCTCGGCGGCGAAATGGGTGGGCCGCCAGACGTTGTAGGCGGCCTTGGCGCGAAGGTCGTCGTAGCCCTCGCCGCTCCAGCGGACGCCGAGGCTGAGCACGGTGCCGAGCGCGTTGTTGGCCCCGAGGAAGACGATCAGCGTCTCGATGCCGTCGCCGTCGCCACCTTCCTGCGGTCCCTGCTCGCCAAGGACCGCGGCGGCCTCCAGCGGCGTCAGCCCCTTGCCCGCGGCGTCGCGAGCGGAGTCGAGGACGCGCATCGCGGCGATCGAGTCGGCGTTGCGGATCAGCGGGATAGGGCTCCACGCCGGCGGAATGCGCCAAGCCGCCTCGGCCGTGTCGGCGGTGCGGCTGAGGGCGTCGCGCAGGTCCCAGCCGTAGATCGCCAGGTTGTGGTTGACCTCCCTGCGCCTCGGCGGCACGGATCCCGGGCCCTTGTCCCACCAGGCCTCGGCTTCGGCGAGGTGCTGGCGCACGCGGTAGATCGCGAGCGGTGCCTCCGGCAGGGAGATCTTCGAGCCGAAGCGGTGCTCCAGATCGGCGATCAGGAACTCGATGTTGAAGGGGATCCCGCCGAAGGCCGGATAGGTGGGGAAGCGGAACTCGTCATACCAGCCCAGCTCCCAGGCGATGATCGCCGGGTAGGAGATGTCGGTGTGGAAGATCGCACCGCTCTGGAAGCCGTGGGAGAGCGAGTCGCCGATGACGACGAGCCGGTTCCGCGGCGATCCGCTCAGGGCCGGAAGGTCGACCTCGATCCCGAGCGTCGAGTCGGTCACCGGCTCGCGCGCCATGTCGGTGATGACCACGTCGTCCGGTACAGCCTCTGACCTTCCCTTGCCCGCCGGCATGTCGCCTCCTCGCAGTTGCTCAGCGAAGTTGACTGTATAGGCCGCCGATTGATCGGCGCCGGTGGGGGTAGAGAGCGTCTACTCGCCAGAGGAGGAGGAGACCGATGCCAAGATTGCCGAGCACCCGCCCATCGCCGGCGATGGTCGTCGCCATCGTCGCCCTGATCATCGCCCTCGCCGGAACCGCCTACGCAGCCCAGCGCATCAACGGCGGCGCGATCCAGAAGCAGACGATCGGCGGCGGCAAGCTGAAGCACAAGACGCTGACCGGCTTCCAGATCAACACCAACAAGCTTGGGACCGTCCCCGCGGCCAGGCGCGCGGCCCACACCTACTGGGCCGTGGTCGACAACCCGGCCGGCCCGGGCAACGCGGCGCTGGCCCGGGCGAGCGACGGCGGGATCGCCGCCGCCGAGGGAGGCGGCGCGGTGACCGTCACCTTCCCGGTCGACATCAGCGGCTGCGCCAACGTCGCCGGCCGCAACAACGCCGGCACCAGCCCGCCCGGCGCCGGCTTCGCGCAGACCAACACGTCGGCGGCAAACGCAAACGCGATCGAGGTCCGCACCCGCGACGCGAAAGGGGACCCCGAGGACGCCGACTTCCACCTGGTCGTCATCTGCCCGTAGGGGATCGCCGCCCGAATCGCCGTCGAGCGCCAGACGTGCCGTGGCTTGTGCACCCATATATGGGCCCGCCAGCCACGGCACGTCTATCCTTGCCGCGATGAGCGAGGCGCCGCACGAGTTCAAGGAGGGCGACAAGGTCTGGGTCGAGGACGGGGACGGAAAGCACCATCCCGGCGTCTTCGTCGGCAACAACGAAGCCTCCGGCTGGTTCGGCGGCGGCCCCAGCGCCTACGTCGTCCACCCCGAGGCGCACCAGGCCGAGGTCGTCTCGGTCTTCCGCATCACCCCGCGCGACGAGTAGCCGGGCCGAAGGCGTCGATCAGGCGGTTCTGGTACTCGCTCAGCTCCTCGGGTGAGATGAAGTAGGTCGGCGGGGTGAGGAAGAGGCCGTCGGCGCGCTCCGCCGTCGCCTCGACGCGCGCCCGGACCTTGTCGAGCGGGCCGGCGGCGCAGTAGGCGTCGACCATCTCGTCGCTGATCGCCGCCGGCACCGCGCCGAGGTCGCCGCGGCGAAAGGCGTCGCCAGCGGCAAGCGCGTTGTCGGTGAAGCCGTGCAGCTCCCAGAGCGGCATGTAGGTCTTGACCGTGGCATAGAAGGAGATCGTGCGGCGGGCCATCTCGATCGCCCTCGCTTCGTCGTCGTCGATCGCGCAGCAGACGGTCGGCAGGTAGTCGAAGTCGCTGCGGTGGCGACCGGAGCGCTTCAGCCCCTGCTCGAAGGAGGAGACGACGACCTCGTCGATCCAGCGCAGGCTCTGGATCGGGTGGCCGATCAGGCCGTCGGCGACATCGCCGGCCATCCGGCACATGCCGCCCTGCACGCCGGCGGTGTAGATCGGCACCGACTCGCGCGCCGCCGGGTGCGGCCGGACCCAGCCCTTGATGTCGATGTCGTAGTACTCGCCCTCGAAGCGGATCGGCTCGCCCTTGCCGGCCTGCGCCATGATCAGCCGGGTCGCTTCGATCGCCTCGCGCAGGTGCGGCGCCGGCCTGCCGTACTCGGCGTTGTGCCAGGTCTCGTTGAGCCGCTTGACGCCGGAGCCGAGGCCGAGCCGGAAGCGTCCACCCGACATCTCGTCGACGTCGAGCGCCGAGACCGCCAGGATGAAGGGGCTGCGGGTGAAGGCCCAGGCGATCCCCGTCGCGATGCCGATCTTCTCCGTGCGGGCGGCGAGGTAGGCGGCCTGGGTGACCGAGGAGCGGAAGAGCTCCGGCGCCCAGACGCACTCCACGCCCGCCGCCTCGGCCCGCTTCGCCTCGGCCTCGAGCTCGGCGACCGTGGTCCCGATCGCGGCGACCGAGATGCGGTCGAGGGCGCTCAAACTGGTGCCGGGAGGGGCGCCTCGGCGAGGACGAGGTCGGCGACGCGGTCGCGGTGCCAGCGGGCATCGCCGAAGGTGGCGGCGTTCGCCCTGCCGCGCTTGAGGAAGAAGTGGAGGTCGTGCTCCCAGGTGAAGCCGATCCCGCCATGGACCTGGATCGAGGCATCCGGGACGCGCCAGCCGGCGTCGGATGCGTAGGACTTCGCCATCGAGGCGGCAAGCGGCAGCGACTCGGGCTCGGCGTCGGCCGCCCAGGCGGCGCCATAGACGGCCGAGCGCGAGTTCTCGGTCTCGAGCAGCATCTGGGCGCAGCGGTGGGAGACCGCCTGGTAGGCGCCGATCGGGCGGCCGAACTGCTCGCGGTCCTTGGCGTAGGCGACCGCCATCTCCATCGTCCGCTGCGCCACGCCGGTCGACTCCGCCGCCACCGCGACGCAGACCCGCCAGAAGACCGGCAGGTAATCCTTCTGTCCGCCGCCGAGAGTCGCCTCGGGACCGATCCGGACGCCGTCGAAGCGGACGGAGTGGAGGCGCCGCGTCAGGTCGATCGACTTCTCCGCGGTCACGGTGACGCCGTCGGCGCCGCGCTCGACCAGGTGGCGCCGCCCGTCCGAGGTCGCGACGAGGAAGAAGTCGGCGCTCGCCGCGTCCAGCACCAGCACCTTCTCGCCGTCGAGGACGACGCCGTCGCCGTCCCTCCTTGCCTCCATCTCGAAATCCCCGATCGTGCCGCTGCCGCCGGCATCGAAGAGAGCTACCGTGCCGCGCACCGCGCCGCTGGCGAGCGGTCGCAGCCAGCGCTCGCGCTGCTCGTCGGTCCCGTTGGTCGCCAGCGCCAGGCCGGCGATCGTGGTCGAGAGCAGCGGCGATGGAGCCAGCGCGTAACCCATCTCCTCGAAGAGGACGGCGAGGTCGACGATGCCGAGCCCCTGTCCTCCCCACTCCTCGGGCAGCGCCAGGCCGGGCCAGCCCAGCTCAGCCATCTCCTCCCAGTCGGACTGCTCGAAGCCGTGCTCGCTCTCCGCCAGCTCGCGGATCCGCTCCGACTTGTAGCGGGCGGCGAGGAAGTCGCGGGCGGTCGCTTTGATGGCCTGCTGCTCGTCGGTCAGGTCGAAGTACATCGCAGCCGCCCTTTAGCGCAGCCTCGGCAGGCCGAGCACTCGCTCGGCGATGATGTTCTTGAGGATGTCGGTGGTGCCGCCCTCGATCGAGTTGGCGCGAGAGCGCAGGAAGCCGTACTGCCAGGCGCCGTTGGCGACGGCGTGCTCGGCGCCGCGGTCGAGCGGCGCATAGGCGGCCTCGATGTCGAGCGCCAGCTCGGCGATCCGCTGGTTGATGTCGGCCCACTGCCACTTGCCCAGCGAGCCCTCGGGCCCCGGTATGCCGGACTGCATCGTCTTGGTCAGGCCGCGGTAGGCGTTCAGCCGCATCGTCTCCGCCTCGATCTGCAGCTGGGCGAGGCGCTGGCGCAGGACCGGGTCCTCGGCCGCGGTGCCGCCGTTGAGGGGGGTCGTCTTGGCGAGCTCGCCCAGCCGCTTGAGGCTGTTGGCGATCTGCGCGATCGCGCCGAAGGCGAGGCCGGCGCGCTCGTTCATCAGAGTCGTGATCGCCACCGACCAGCCGTTGCCGACGCCGCCGACGACGTTCTGCTCGGGGATGCGCGCTTCCTCCATGAAGACCTCGTTGAACTCGCCCTCGCCGGTGATCTGAACCAGGGGCTTGGCTTCAACCCCCTCCTGCTCCATGTCCATCAGGAAGTAGGTGAGGCCCTTGTGCTTGGGGGCGTCGGGGTCGGTGCGGGCGACGAGCATGCACCACTTGGCGTACTGGGCGAAGGTCGTCCAGACCTTCTGGCCGGTGACGACCCATTCGTCGCCGGCCTTGACCGCACGGGTCTTCAGCGAGGCGAGGTCGGATCCGGACTCGGGCTCGGAGAAGCCCTGGCACCAGATCTCCTCGGCGGTCAGGATCGGCTCCAGGTAGCGCTGCTTCTGCTCGTCGGTTCCGTGAGCGATGACCACCGGACCGCCCATCGCAAGACCGAGGACGTTTGCCGGGCTGGGCGCTTCCTGCCGCGCCGCCTCGCCGACGAAGATCGCCTGCTCGATCAGGGTCGCGCCACGCCCGCCGTACTCCTTCGGCCAGGAGATTCCCGCCCAACCCGCCTCGTGCAGCTTGCCCTGCCACTCGCGGCGGAAGGCCATCACCTCCTCCAGGCCGGCCTCCGGCTCCGGGCCCGGATGGTTCTCTTCCAGCCAGGTCCGCACCTCGTCGCGGAACTCACGCTCGGAAGGTGAGAGGCTGAGATCCATCGGCAGCGCAGCATAGCGGCCGCCTGGCTGCCCGGCCAGTCGCCGGATCGCGCCTCAGCACAGGAACTGGTGTGTGTATGACCTTCCACCACGCTGTAGAGTCGGTGCGAACCAGAGACGGGGAGGACAGGGAAAGATGCAACCGTCGGACGGAGCGGGGCGCCTTCCAGCGCAGACGGACATCGCGATCGTGGGAGCGGGGATCGCCGGCCTGAACATGGCGATCGCCCTCAAGCAGGCCGGTTATGAGGACGTCCTCGTGATCGAGCGCGCCGACGAGGTCGGCGGCACCTGGGAGGCGAACACCTATCCCGGCTGCCAGTGCGACATCCCCTCGAACCTCTACTCGTATTCGTTCGCCCCAAAGCCCGACTGGAGCAGGACCTTTCCCTCCCAGCCCGAGATCTGGGCCTATCTGCGCAAGGTCGCCGACGACTTCGGCGTCCGTCCCCACATTCGCCTTGGATGCGAGCTGATCGAGGCAGTCTGGGAGGAGCCGGAGCGGTCCTGGCGGCTCGAGACCTCACTCGGATCGACGCGGGCGCGCCTGCTGATCCCGGCGATCGGCAACCTCTGCGAGCCCTCGATCCCCGATGTTCCGGGGCTGGAGAGCTTCGAAGGAGCCGCCTTTCACACGGCGCGCTGGGACCACGACCACGACCTCAGCGGGCGCCGCGTCGCGGTCGTCGGCACCGGCGCATCGGTGATCCAGGTGGTCCCCAACATCCAACCGCAAGTGGCGTCGCTGACGGTCTTCCAGCGCACTCCGCCCTGGATCTTCCCGCAGCGCATCCGCCAGGTCAGGTCCGGGGAGCAGCGTCTCTTCAGGCTGCTGCCGGCCGCCCAGCGGGCCGTTCGCGCCGTCAGCTTCTGGCCGCGGGAGTTCATGACCTCGAGGTTGACGCATCGGCGAATGGGCGTCGTGTTCAGCTCCGCCGCCCGGATGCACCTGAAGCGGGAGGTCGCCGATCCGGAGCTGCGGCGGAAGCTGACCCCCGACTACGCGGTCGGCTGTAAGCGAATGCTGCTCTCGGGCGAGTACTACCCAGCCCTTCAGAAGGCCAACGTCGAGCTGATCGCCGAGGCCGTCGCGGAGGTTCGCCCCGACGGCGTCGTCAGCGCGAACGGACACGAGCGCAAGGTGGACACGATCATCTGGGGCACCGGGTTCCGCACGGCGCGCATGCCGATCGGCAACCTCATCCGCGGCCGCGAGGGCCGCCTCCTGGACGACGTCTGGCTCGAGAACGGCACACGGGCGCTGCGGGGGACAGCCATCGCGGGCTTTCCCAATCTCTTCCTGCTGGGCGGCCCCAACACGGTTCCCGGCGCGAACACGGCGATCTACCTGATCGAGTCCCAGGTCCGCTACGTGCTCGACGCGGTGCGCAAGATGGATGCCCGAGGGGCCCGGGTGGTCGAGGCTCGCCAGGAGGCGGTGGACACCTTCAACGAGATGATTCAGCGGGCCACCGCCGGAACGGTCTGGGTCAGCGGCGGCTGCAGGAGCTGGTACCTCGACCACAACGGTCACAACACGATGCTCTGGCCGGGGACGTGCAGGGCATTCCGGCGCGCCACCGAGCGCTTCGATCCGGCGGAGTACCTAGCGCACGCCTAGATCCGCTCGATCAGCGTGCCAGTGCCGAGGCCGCCGCCGCAGCACATCGTCACCAGGCCCATCTCCTTGTCGGAGCGCTCCATCTCGTGGAGCAGGGTGGTGATCAGGCGGGCGCCGCTCGAGCCAAGCGGGTGGCCGAGGGCGATCGCGCCGCCGTTGACGTTGACGCGATCCATGTCGGGGTCGAGCTCGCGGCGCCAGGCGGCGACCACGGAGGCGAAGGCCTCGTTGATCTCGACCAGGTCGATGTCGTCCATCGCCATCCCGTTGCGCTCGAGCAGCTTCCTGGTCGCCGGAATGGGGCCGGTGAGCATGATCACCGGGTCGACGCCGACGGTCGTCTGGTCGTAGATCCGGGCGCGCGGCTTCAGCCCCAGCGCGTCGGCCTTCTCACGCGTCATCAACAGAACCGCGGCGGCGCCGTCGGATACCTGCGAGGAGTTCCCCGCGGTGACCTTGCCGTCCTCCTTGAAGGCCGGCTTCAGCTGAGAGAGCTTCTCCAGCGAGGTGTCGGGACGGATGCCCTGGTCGGTGGCGTAGGTGTCGCCGTTGACGGCGAAGGGCACGATCTCACGCGCGAAGCGCCCCTCCTCGGTCGCCCTGGCGGCGAGCTGGTGCGAGCGCAGGCCGATCTCGTCGAGCTCGGAGCGGGGGATCTCCCACTGGTCGGCGATCATCTCGGCGGAGATGCCCTGCGGGACCAGGTTGTAGCGCTCCATCAGCTGCGGCGAGAAGGCAAAGCCGTGCTCCTGCATCACCGAGGCGCTGTCGGCGAAGGAGATATGGCCCATGTGCTCGACGCCGCCGCCGATCATCACGTCGTGGACGCCGGAGGCGACCATCGCGGCGGCGAAGTTCACCGCCTGCTGGCCGGAGCCGCACTGGCGGTCGACGGTGGTCGCCGGCGTCTCGATCGGCAGGCCCGCCTCGAGCCAGGCGTTGCGGGCGATGTTGATGCCCTGCTCGCCGAACTGCTGCACGCAGCCGGCGACCACGTCCTCGACCTCGGCCGGGTCGATCCCGGCCCGCTCGATCAGCTCGGAATACGCCTTGGCGAGCAGGTTGGAGGCGTGGACGTCCTTGTAGTAGCCCTTCTCCTCGTGGCCGCGCCCGATCGGCGTGCGAACCGCCTCGACGATGACGACCTCGCGTCCACCAAATCTGCGGTTTCCGTTGCCTGACATCGAAGCCTCCATTTCTCGCCGTACCCCTCCAGGGTAGCTGATTGACTGGTCAGTCAAGCCGGCGTGGAGAGGCGTGGGGTGTCCCCCTCCGCAACCCGCGTCGAATCGCTTGGCGAAGGCTCTGTTCCCTGCGGCTCACAAGTTCCGGAGGGGGACACCACACGCCTCCTTCCCAAGCT